>Ga0126342_10002095_pt1 | contig 30243 bp, 27 predicted proteins | sample Cyp1metagenome_FD_92528 | JGI IMG/M metagenome (GOLD analysis project Ga0126342, IMG submission 92528) | Coral microbial communities from Lord Howe Island, Old Settlement Bay, Australia - Cyphastrea 1 metagenome | ecosystem: Host-associated > Invertebrates > Cnidaria > Coral ...
GCTTCGTAGCCGAAACACCAACAACGTTGATGCTCTTCCCAGGCCGTCTTTCTATCCGAGCGTCGTAGCCGAATTTTGGCTTGGCTTGATCTGATCCACTACACTTGGGGGTGCAGTTGAGGGGGATAATGCTTATCAATCAAACACTAATATTATTTGGGAGTATCATTGGGAAAATATATTGGAATAGAATTGGTACCTATTCAATAAAGAGCCAATAATGTTAGTGATATATTATTCTCTGGCAGTCAAACATCGCTTCCTGGGAAATCCCAACCATAAATGGAGGTTGAGTTCGCTAGGAAAATCATCTATGGATGATGCTAGTTTAGTTGGTATGATGACACCACTTGATAAGCCCGGGGTTGAAACTGCCAACCAGGTAGAATCCCATACTCCTAATATGTAAAATAAACCAATAAGGGTCCCAAATATGTGTAAATCCCCTCCATCCAACATGGTTTTCTTTGGGGGTGTTTGATGTGAACCGAGGAGGGGATTACGGGCACAAAATGGAATCTTGCGACCAAGAACCAAGACTCTAAGAAAAGAGCCAGAAACGAAGCTTTACAACCACACTAAATTTGAACCACCAAGAATTGGCTCCGAACAATTGGAAATGGGAATCCAATCATGGACAAACAGCTTCAACGAAAAAAAGGACTTAACAACCGTACTTGGAGTTGACATAGTTTAACCGTTTAACTGTTTAACCACAAAAAAATGAATAATGTGGTAAACAAAATAATTCAAACCATGCCATCAACCAACCATTGGGGTTCATTCCACATCATTGCAAGCCTAATAATGAACCCAATAGAGGTTGGGGATGGTTCGTTGTTGGGTCACCAAATTACGGTGCAGGGGATTGTTTTGCTGATTGATTTCCGAGCCACAGCAGGCATAAGATTGGCCTATGCTCGATGGTGTATCTTACAATATGGTGGAACTATATGCTTTGCTAGGTTCATTGGCAGCTATCCACTACTGTCCACGTCACCTGTTCGACGGGTTTACCACTAATTATCTATGCATTATCTACATTATCTATCCGGTCGTGTTTACATGTTTAGACTACTTCCCTCCAAACCCCATGTTCGCTCATGCCAAAGTAATAAGCCCAGACAATATACTTGTCACCAGAGGATGAATGAAAACACTGGCTGTACCGCGCGATTTTGACTTTAGGCTTTCAGGATTCAGGGTTTTAGGGCTTATGGATTCAGGGTTTCAGGTTTGTTTTTGGAAAGTCAAAAAAACCTGAGCCCCACGCTGGGATTTGAGCATGTCAAAGTGGGATCCGTCACTGATCAAACTCTTCTAGGTATTCCCGCGAGAGTCAACTGGTTGATTCACCCGATCACGGATACTGGTTGACAAAAGAAACTCTATGTTCAACACATCAATCATCTATTGGTAGTGGATGTTCCACTGCTATGTCAGATCGCGAGAGGGGAGAGAGAGAGAGAGTAAGTCAAGCGGTCAAGCAATTCTCCCTTGCCTTGCTTGAATACCCCATCGAGAACGATCTCATTGTTTAGATGGAGATGTTCCATATATTCCTCCCTCAATTGGTGGTTTAAAAAAAAGGCGGCATCTATCATTTACCATATTTACCAACGTTCCCAAAACTCCCATGGTTGATCATCAATTTTCATCATCAACTCAGAAAAACTGTCGCATATTTTCTTCGTGTCAAAAAAGCACGGAGTGGAACCCACGTATCTTTTTCAAACGCCCAATCAACCTGGCGTTGGATCTGGATCGGATCATCTTCTGGTCATCTCATCTGGGTCCCCGAACCATCTGCCCACATGTACTAAAGTCAACACTCTTCACTACGTCACTGTGCCCCTCCTGCGCAACTCAGAGGGTCACCAAAAAAAAACTGTACATCTCAAGTTATCTCCTAGATTTTTTCGTGGTGATTTACTTCTCTATGTCTGTTTGGATTGTTTTATACTATTTTATACTGATATGGTTAAAGCCGGATTTAGGAAGTTGAGAATTGAGATATAGATACACATGACGCAAAACGTTGGCAACTTGACCAAAAAATATGGAGTTCACTCATATTTCTGAGGAGCCTGTAGCTAAACGATGATATCAACTTCAGAAAAACTCGGATTCAACCAGCCCGTTTTTTCGGATGTCACTGCCAAGATCTTGGATTTTTCAGCAACCTTTTTTAAACGCTTCAGAAAACAACAGAAGTATCTCTTTGTCGCCTCAACGACTACCGCCACCTTTGAAAAATGGGTCCGGAATCCCACAGACTCCCATGAATTTCAGCACCATTTGTTGGTACAAAGACCAACTGAATCTTCAAAATCTTCAATTTTGGTGACTCTCATCTGCTTCAAAATCTTCAAAATGTTGGAAATGATTAATGAAAAGATTAATGAAAATCAAAAAATCCATGTCGACAACAATTCTGCTTAAGGGTTTCTCCGAGAAAAACCGGTACCCCAAAATCCAACGGTTTAGAAAATCATTTACCCTCCAGTAAATTAACATAGACCCTGCCATTTTTCGGGGTTGGAAGACTAGTTTCCATTAAAAATGGGTGATTTTCAGGGTCCAACTGTTAATTTACCAGAGGGTACACTGTTGTTGAATGTCCGGGGATGAATCCTCCATCTTTGAATACATCCGATATTGTTATATCCCTTTACATCCAATGATAAATCTCCATAGTGCGAAATCGTTGCTTTGATCTCTATTAAAAATATGCCATTGATTCTGCAGTTCAGATGTTTCGCAAATTTGTGGGCTAAAAACATATGGGTTGGTTTCAAAACCCTCTGTCGTCCGTTTACCGCCTTATAAAAAAAGGATTCCCATAATGGATTTTGAGAATCCACAGTACATTGGGCAGTACGATCCGAAAAAAAATCTCCGAACTGTTTTTTTCAACAGGGCTTTTCAACATTTTTCAACCTGCAACACCAAACAAAAACCATATAAACCCCTCCCTCATCGTTCTCATCGTTTGGCGCTCAAAATCCCCCCCCCAGTCCAGGGTGCACAAGCGCATTCCATTGGAGGACCAAATCGCTGCCGTGCCGTCTCCCGCACCTGGAAAGACTTTCAAAACAGGCAATGGAAAAGCCTCAAATTTCATGGAAAACATGTTTATATATATATGTATATATACACATCATGTATTAGTATATATATATATTTGTATTGTTGTTGTTTCAATGTAGTGTATCTATTATATGTATCATATGTATGATGTGTATTGTATCCATTGTATGTATTACATGTATTAGATCTTATAGTATGTATATATATATATATTGTACAGATTATGTATATTGTATGTATATTCTGAATATGTATACATATATACATATAGTATGTATTACATCTACTATATATATAATACATATACATAATACATGTATATATAATATACATTTATATATAATACGTGTATATATATACATAATACATATTACATATATATATGTATATATCATATATATATATATCATACATATATGTATATCATTTATATATATATATATATGATATATGTGTCATATATATATATATATCATCTCTATGATACATATGATATCCTTTAAACATCATATATACAATATATTATACATATTATGCACAATATGGATCTGATTGGGACTTTCCATTGCCACGTTTCTTTTGCAAAAAAAAAACGTGGGCCGCCTGTAAGTACCATGCTGCCGTCGGGAGAAAACTTCGCAGCACGCACTTCGCCTGATGATCTCCGGGGGAGATACTGGGTTACTGGGCGGGTTACTGGGCGGGGTACCCTCTGGTAATTTGTGGTTAATCTATGGATAATCTATGGTTAATGGTTAATAGTTACCCTCTGGTAATAGCTGACAGTTTGCTATTGAAAATGACCATAGAAATAGGGAATTTTCCCAAAAATGGTGATTTTCCATAGTTTTTTGTATGTTTACCAGAGGGTATACGCCGGGTGTGTCAAGTCTGGAGCTTTTCAAAGATGTACGAAAGATCATGGATGTGATGGTTCACAAAACCTGCTGAGAAAGCACCAGCATGAAACCCGTGGCTTGTACACCCCAAAGAATTCTTCGCAAAAGCTTAATTGCTCTAAAAATGGTGTCAACTGCTTTCCGCTGCCGGTTTGCAGAAGGTCTGTTGGGGTGTTTTCTTGTGCCAGACAGAGTCTGGTTTTACCATGCTTCATGAGAAAAAAGTGAAAGGCATCAACATCAGTCAACAATAACAATTTATGCTGAGAAAGATCTGTACAACTACCTGGTTGGCGGCTTGTTGGTCAATCTGGGTCATCAACCAAACTAAATACGGATGGAACATTGAGACCACATGAGCTAAATACATTGTGTGAACGGTTGTTGTATACTGGTAGTTGAGGCTCACTTCATCAAAAATGGTTGGACGTTGCTCTTGGTACTTGAAGGTAGTTCTGAAAACAAGTATTTCCTTCACCAGCAAAGTAGTTTAGTAATGTTTAGTATGTCAGGACCCCGAAACAAAAGGATTTCAGAACCCATGACTGCCGTTGGCCTTTTTGGGCCAGCGAGTCACCATGTACCCAATGGGAACCAATGGGAACCAATGGGAACCAATGGGAACCAATGGGAAGGTGGTTGGGGCATCCAATCCGATCCATAATGCTATCACTGCTCCGATTAGCACCACCTCGAGAGCTGGCTTCATGAAAAATTGACTGATGGAAAGTCTGAAAAAGGGGCCGAAATTTCGGGCACCTTCATGAACGGAAGTACACAACTTCAATGTAAAATGGTGACTGGCTGGCCATAATAAATTTCGTTAGGCAATCCATCCTGGCAATATCAATCTGATCCACCGATCCACCAATGAAACCAAAAAAGGTTCCATCCTGGGTACCCAATTTTGCAGCTCAGCACATGACCTGCTGGCCATACATGGCCATGTGCAGCTAAGGAAATCCCCAGTTGCTATTTAACCAACCTTTTCGAAATAGTCCAAAGGAAGGGTCACAGTTGTAAGTTGGCAGTCAAAAAATCTTTAAAACATAAAAACAAACTAGTCGATTTCTATACAAACAAAATTATATGTATCCACCATACATCCTATCTATACCTACGTAGTTGTTTTTAGGGTTAGGAGCAACTTACCTATCTAGACGGCCCCTTCCTGCACCATGCAACTTTTTCAGATTGGGGCGCGCTGTCGGAGCGCGGAGAATCGCTGATGGACGTGTTCATAATGGTTGTAAGCGTTGGTACTCTTGCTAGCACTATTTGGGGGTGTTTTTAACGCCTTCAAAACATCATGTTCACTCGTCCAGTGCGGAGGCTTTCTACCGGGATCTGCCAACAACTCAGACGACCGCTTCAGACGCAGCACGCTGCCACGGCATTAGCGCGTCCTCACCACTCGGAGAATCAAGAGAATTCAGATTGGTTTCAATGGAAATTCAGGAAACAACGCAGGAACATACCCTCTGGTGAACTAACATAACTGTGGAAAATCACCATTTTTAATGGGAAAATCCACTATAAATGGCCATTTTCAATAGCTATTTTGACATAACCAGAGGGCAATACAGCCCAAAAAGATGTTTTTGCAAAGAAAATGTGGATGGAACATGATGGAACCATAGACATAGATTAGATACGCCCGACCTACAAACTTGAATTTTAAGCAACCTCGGTGGTGATAGAACGAGCCAAGAAAGGGATACCTGGCCAACAGGTATCCCTTTCATGTTTATCTTTGGAATCGGGACTTATGATCAACATGGTTACAAACCTATGCCGATTCCTAGTATGATAGCCCAAGGAGCTAGTGGCGACTTGGAACTGGGTTCGAAGATGTCAAAACCCAATTTCTGTTGCCAAAAAAGTCCCAAACAGGGAGGTTTTCTAATTCATGGGAGTACCCCAAAACCAAATCAGAATCGACCGTTGATCGAAACCTGCCTGCAGCAATCGAGGGAAGTCCGATGATCCGGACTTCGGTCCCTGGCAATGTCTGGAGAAATCATGGCATCACCAGTCGTTTCAAGAAATGATTTTTTGCAGCTGGGATTTCAGGGGGCCCAGTGGATTCCAGTGGATTCCAGTGGGGTCCGGGTGTTTTTTGTTTGGGCTTTGTAAATTGTTGGCAAGCGTTGCTTAAGTAGGTTCCGTCTATCCATGCCACCTTCATTTCCCAACGGCTGCCAGTTTGGTCCATATCAAAGTCCACGTTGCGTTTGGATGGCTGAGAAAAAGAAGAAACAAAAACATCCAAAAACTTGATTCCACCCTAGTGGTGCAATTGCCCAAAAAGTGTACACCGCACCAAAAACTGCAGGGACACAAAGAATGACCAAGAAACTGAGGTGCAACACTAGGGGCAAACAGACAGACAACACATCCAAAATTTTCGTAAGTGGTCGATGATGGTTCATGTCCCTAACCTTTTTTCCCATCTATCCCTGATCAGATTTCCCATGAAAATTACTGTAATACGTGACGCTAAAGAAGCCTCCACAAAATGTGGCTCAAATCCAGGACTTGGCCAGACACTGATATTGTGAGTATCTCGATATCCCCAGTCCTATGGTTGGTGGAGGCACCTCCATTGTTGGTTAACTCAATTATCATCTGGTTATGACTAACATAGCCATGGAAAATCCCAACCACAAATGGGGGTTTCTAGCTGGGTTTCAATCATCTATTTCTATGGGCCATGGTCCATGGCGAACTGTTAGTCATAACCAGAGGGTAACTCCCCCAAATTCTGGTGCTTCAAATCCAAAAATCGAAGACGACCTTGGCACAAAGGTCGAATCGCATGGCATCCGCCGGGGCATGCAGCAGTGCCATGGTGGTGACATTGGCTACATCGGCGCCTTAGAGGAATGGAGATTTCAGAAGTATGGAAGTTAGTGGTGATGTAATGGATGTTAATGGATGTTAATGTAATGGATTAATCACCATTAAATCACCATTTCAGAAGTTAATGCATGTTAATGGATTAACAATGGTGATTTCTTGGTGTGTTGATGGTGATTTAATGGATGTTACTGGTGACTTAATGGGGATATAAATCATGGCTTTTGTTGTGAGGATTTCATGGGATATAGAATGGGAGTCAATGGGATAAATCATCAATTTACTCTGATAGATATGGGAGGTGTCTGAAAATTTGCTGGATACCCAAAATGGATCAAAATGGCTTTTTGAATGGTGAAGTGATGATAAAATATATGATAATCCATTGGAATTGGGTAGCTATAGCTACCCCCTGGTCAGGCTCAAAAAAAAAACAGGACCCAGCTACTTTGCGAGTTGGCCTTTTAAGCCTTGCCTTGGGACGACTTGGTGCAATCACACAACCTCCGGGGTTTTGGAAACCCTGGTGCTCTTGGTGCTCGGGCGAGGGATCATGTAGAAACCCTGGGAGAACCAATTCTCGCTATCCTCAGAGCGCGGATGCAGGCAATACTCTGATCCGGCCACTGGACCAGGAAACCGACGGTAAAATCCTGTTCAGTCCGCTCAATTTTAGGGGGTCATCTGTGAAAATCCGAAACTTGAAAGGGGCAGCCCATTCCAAGTGATTATTCTCCAATGATCATCTGGGCATACGGTATACGTCAATAATTATCGCGGAAGCCCTAGTGTTCACACAGAAACAGTAACCAGTATACCCGAATATCCATTCCCCCATTCTCATGGTCCCATTCCAACCTCTTTTTCACATACTTTCTGAACCAGTACCTTCAGGTAGTGTACCCTGGTAGTCGAAAATCAGCCATTTAAATTTATAGATGAATTCTCTGAAAACATACTATCCCCAAATAGCTTATCATTTGTCATCATGTTCCCTATCAAAATTGCTGTTGTGGCCATCCGTTTTTGGACAAACCCAAGCAGTTTGACCATAAACAAAAAAACGGTCAGGGCACATCATGCCCGGCCATCAGCAATCGTTCGCCGCCGGCATCGTTGGACAATCCGCACCTGAGTAGGATTCCAGGCTATGTCTTGGTTGAAGGAAAATCTACAGGAAACCTTGCTTCATTCGTATGTACATATATATATATGTATATATGCATATATACATATATATATATATATGATATATGCATATTCATATGTGTATATGTATATATATAGATAGATAGATAGATAGATATGCATATTCATATGTGTATATATATATACGTATTTATGGGGTTCATGTAAGTCTTTATTTAAATGAGTTTTTGGAATCAACGAACTGAATCCCACACATGTTCAGGATATGTCAGTCAGCTCCCCAGAGAAATGCCATGTCCAAGTGTGTAAAGGCCATGAGGTGCTTCCCGCAGGAATCATAAGTGGTTAAAACCGTTAAAATCACCCCAGCTAACTGCACTAGCTATTAAACTTATTAACTGGGGTGGACTAAGCCACTTACGATTCCTGTGAGCCACCAGGTTACACATCAGATTTCGAGGTGAAGAGAATTTCCCAGTGAACAAATAGTTTGCCACTTTGGATGAATTTGATCCTGGTTGCTATACATGATTATATAATATATATATATACAGTATATATGTATACATATATATATATATATAACAAACAAAATCATATCATATCATATATCATATATCATACATCATACATCATACATCATATATCAAATATCATGCATCATATATCATATATCATATATCATATATCAAATATCATACATCATATATCATATGTCATATATCATATATCATATATCATTATCATATATCATATATCAAATATCATACATCATATATCATATGTCATATATCATATATCATATATCATATATCATATATCATATCATATCATATCTATATATATGAAAGAGAGAGAGAGAGAAACAGAGGGAAAAAGAAAAGGCATGCCATGACACATGGCATCCCCTTTGAATTCAGTGTTTCACCCAGACCCCTGGATTTAGATAGACACCTTGGGCTTGACCGGTCCACATCGTGCCGCCACAGTGGCGGCTTCACGATGGAGAAGGGGACGCCTGCAGAGGCAAGGTATGACTCGGCCAGGAGTTTGTAAAACATCACCTGCGACGGCCGAGACGGGTGAGACCGGCCGGTGATGGGATACACCTATCTATGCTGGTGTTCAATGTGTGAAGCGTGTCGTTCTGTTACAAGTTATACTAATACTATGTATGTATATATATATATATACATGCGATCACGATCTGTCATATGTATTGTCATTATGTGTCTATTCTGCCTTTGTTGACAGACGCGTATAGACATAAATCTAAATATGCATGCTGATGTAAAAGTTTCGGTGCACATCAGTGTAGGACGTACGTATCCAGACAATAAAAGTGTACATGTTGGCATGTGTTTTGTAGATGTTGGCAATCGACAAATTTGGCTGATGTACAGGAAATACAAACAGGTCTTAAAGTTATTGAGCCCCCAGAACATCCAAAACCTTCCAACACCTTCGGTGCTCGAAGTTACTAAGGTGCAAAATGTGAGCACCGAAGGCTGGAACCAAACCAACATATTTTTTTCCATCGCAGGTTCCCAGGTTCCACTGGTCACTGGTAGCCTTGTTCCCGGAGGTCGGAGGCGTAGTGGTTCCCATCCTCGGTGACCAGCATCATCTATGACTGTTGGGAGTTTTTAGCACAACAAATGGGTGCCAGAGTTTTGACCTAATTGTAACTGATACAACCTGAAACAGCTTCAACATTCCAACCCTAGATGTTTTCAGTGCTTCGCTCAGATTCAGACGTTGAGATCAAGGCTACACGTTTGCCAGAAACGCCTCAGCTTGAGGTATCCGGCTACCGCTTTTCTGTGGTTGTGGCCGATCTGCATCACCAGGAATTGAGGGAATCCTCCGATTTCCCATGGAGAAAAAATGACACTTTTTCTTTCAACCCCCCTTTTAAAAAGGGTCTTATTTCACTGCGATCTTCCGAAATCAGTAGCTACTCTACCAATGAAGACCGGGATTGTTTGAAAATCAATCCACCATTGGTGGGTAACCGGTATCAACCCCTATCATAGACTTCCCCCCATATAACCAATAAGTGTTCATTATCAATTGAACCAATAATTGGGGTATCACCATCAATTGCAACAACTACTAATGTATATATGGGGATGGGTCCAAACCTTGTACCCCAAAAAAGTTGACATCAAAATCACCGGGACTTATGGATGTTCCGTAAAGATGCTATGTAAATAGCTATTGATCCGAATTGATTCATAGCCATGGAATCAATCATCCATTGAATAGAGTAAATATTGATATAGCTGGTTGATGATATATAATATATATATACCCTCTGGTGAACTAACGTAGCAATGGAAAATGGCCATAGAAATAGTGGATTTTCCCATTAAAAATGGTGATTTTCCATTGCTATGTTAGTTCACCAGAGGGTATATATAGCTTTATACTGGATATATATCCAGTGAATTAGCCTAATAATCATCAACCCATTGGGCCAAGAGGCCAGTGCTCAGAAAGGTCTCCACTTGGTTCTTGACCCCCTGCCACTCCACGGCCTGGCGATGTGTACTGTAAATCATCTATCAACCTGAATATGTAAATGGGTTGATATGTATGTATGTATGTATCTATATATATACACATAAGTATATATATATATATGTGTGTGTACAACAATACATGTAATATGTACAATTTTATACATGAAATCCTTAAAACCCCTCGATATTTGATTTTAGAAGCCGCATTCAACCGTTCGGTTTAAGGGAAATGGTCCATCAATTTGAATCTTTGGAAGTTACACTCCTAAATCAATTGTATCAATTCCTGAGTTTAATTAACGAAAAACTTACATGGAAACCATGGTTTTTGTGCACCATGTTGATCAGGGTGTCATTTACATTTCCCTTCAAGCAATCTTGGATTAGCTGCTTAGCTGGAAAACCATCTACAAATTGGTATCAATTGGATATGTTCAATTGCCTGGGTGTGTTAATGGAGGGTACATCCCATGTAAATTGTCAATGTTTCCCGCTGCTGGCTGCTTGCATCCCAGACATTTCTCTTTTATCTCCTGGTCATGTAGCGATTGAAGACCATTATGTATGTATGTATGTGTATATGTATATATATATATATATATGAAGCGGACAAAATTACTTACTACCCGCAATGGACATGGCCAAAGTGGGTGGTCCCCTATCGGTTGTGAAGGTTTGTACTTCCATGCTATGTGCAAAAATAGGGTATCGGTAAGTGGGTGGTCCCCTATTGGTTGTCAATGTTTTCGCACAAAATTGAACATCCCATGTTCACTCCCCACTACTTTAGTTTTCCTCTAATTTTGTCGGTTACTCATATATGTTATGTGCTTGGCTACACTTCGTGTGCTGGTCTGTCGTTGATACGCTTGCCATGTAGCCGCGCCCATCTTTTTGCATACCTCAGCCAAAATATACGTAGCATTTCACCAACTTGAGCTATGGTAAAATTCACTTGGCGTGATTCTGGCCGCACTGCTGTTCCTTCAGTAAGACAATTTTTGGGTGGCTCCACTAACCCTGCAGTAATGCTAATGGTAAAATCCATCAGCATCGAGGAATAGCCGATATTTTCCATTTGCCCATCCGAGGAAATATTATGAAATATTCGAGTTCACAAACCTGAAATACCCCGAAAAAAAAACACATTGAATTGTATTTAATATAGAAAGAAAAAAAAAGCTTGGGAGGATTCCCCTTCCCCAGTCCGCGACTGTCGCGTTGTCGGCTCGCAGTCGGTGTCGACACCTTCACCACTGCCTCGGCTTCGGTGCCATGCCTTAGTTGCTCAGCGAAGTCTGGTGTTGAACCATGAAATATCAATGGTATTCAATGGTTGATCGTGGCGGCCCATTATGGCTGATTTTCATTGATTTTCATGGTTGATTGTGGTTGATCATGGTTGATGATCAAATCAACAAGCATCAAGCATCATTGATAATTCAATGGCATTCAATGGTTAATGATTCAATCAACATCAATCAACAATGAAACGCTTCATGGTTAAACTATGTCGTTAAACTCCCATGATATACCCAGCTGTGATGGTTGATGGTTGGACATTTTACTTGTAGGAACTAATCCCCGTTAAACCCCTAACCATCAAAGGAGACCAATTGAGAGCTTGTTCATGCGGACACTTATCCCCATCAGTTTATTTCGATTCTTAGATCCACTCAGTATGGCCCTGCTAACCATCAGCCGCTAGGCATGAACTGTGCATCAGTCGTTCGAGACGGAATTGGATGGAGAGACACCCTTTTGTTGGATGCGACTTTCTAACCTCATAACTTCAACATGAAAGTCAGGAAACCTCATTGGAGGCTTAGCAAAGGCTATGTTTCATCGATCTTCATCGATCATCTAGCAGAAGTTCGGTCCATCGGATTCACTCGCCCCAGTTTTGGTGATCCCGCACTTTTCCAGTGGAAAAGAGCGAAAAGGGCCCCAGATCTGACGGAGTTTCTGGTGAATGTATATGGTACCATTTCTGTTGGCATCTAACCTTAAACTTTCTCAGAAAACCATCTGTAGATATCTGTAGATATCTGATCAGATATCTGTAGCTGTGACCCAACTCATTCTCTAACAATGGTACCTTTAACAATGGTTTCCTAAATGGCCACCGCCAAGGCCAAAGAACACGCCCACGGCAATGGCCAGCATGGACACCTCCATTGGAGGTTCAACGAAGAAAACCAGGGGAATGGGTGCAGAAAACCAACACAACAGGGATATAATATAACAAACCATTTGGTGAAGCATCAATGACCGGCAGAAAATAGGGAGTTATATAAATAACATCATCATTGGCCGTCAATTCCTCCCTGGAAATTCCCAGTCGCACCCCATCGAAAGCTGCTGACAAACTGGAGGAGTTGGTGACATCTCCCACGAAAATGCCTTCACTTTCATCCTCAGCACGGGCTGAAAAAAGCTATAGAAACTGAGGGTAGCCCCAAAACGTGACCTGAGGGCAAATCGCAAAAGTTCAGAAAGATTTTGCCAAAGTCTTGGGTTTTTATGAGTTTTGGCAATAAAATCAACCCTTTGAGTTTGGCTGTACAAGTAATAGTAAATAGACAATTCTCGCAACCACAATCGAACAGTTTGACAACTGAAGTCATGGCCTCGTAGGGTTGGCACACAGAAACCGTTGGCTTTGTGTGAAAAATTATCATAAATTGCAGCATGGCAAACTGAAATCCATCTTCATCTTCTTTTACTTCTTCATCTTCATCTTAATAGCCTCGAGTAATCACAGGTGGTAACGGAAAATACCCCATTCAAATAGATTTACCATGATTTATCCATTCAGAGCCTCCATTTGTAAAGGGGTTTTCATGATTTTCCAGGTGCCACAGCTACACCTGGGCTTCCGGCACATTTGCTGCAGCCCAAACGCTCCCGTGCCTGACCGAAGAACTTTGGGGATCGAACGCCACGATTAGTGGTTCTTAGTGATTAACCCTATCTGGTTGGTGGTTGAGCCACCCCTCTGAAAAATGATGGAGTTCGTCAGTTGGGATGATTATTCCATTCCCAACTGAATGGAAAGTCATAATCCAGCCATGTTCCAAACCATCAAGCAGCTATTATTGTTGGGGGGTCACCCTTGGTCGAATTTCTGCAGTGCACAAAGGGAGTCTGGTGAGGTGCAGTCCTCTCATGAACTCTCCTTCACCGAAAATACCTGGAGAGTATACCACATATACCTGGAAAATAAATGGTATACCCTCTGGTAATTTAACATAGCTATGGAAAATCACCATTTTTAATGGGAAAATCCACTATAAATGGCCATTTTCAATAGCTACGTTAAATTACCAGAGGGTACCTGGTGTTATGTCCAAGTTCCTATACCTGGAAACCTCAGATAAAGCAAACCACAAGTCCTTCGTAGGCTACCGCTACCCCCATGACCAATACCCCTTCGTCAACTTATTCCAGCGGAGAAATTCCGGGTCACCATAGATTCAGCTGTGCGGGTTGGGTTTTTAACCATCTGTCAATTGCCATGATTCTCTTCTCCACTCAGGGTTTTTGCTTGAAGCACCGTTCCTGTTTGAACTAGTATTTAAATATATATATATATATGTACATATACATACATATATATATACACATACATACATACATACATATATATATATATATACACACATACATATATATATATATATACACATATGATATACATATATATAATATAATATATATATATATACACATATACATACATATATATATATACACACATATGATATACATATATATAATATAATATATATAATATAATATAATATATATATATACACATATACATACATATATATACATATGATATACATATATATATTATATATATATATACATTAATTAATCATACAGTACGTACATGGGGTCCCCATATACGATACTGTCTTTAGTGACCTTTTCGAAAAACTTCGCGGCGCCTCGGTGAGGTTTCGAACCAGCGCCCGCACGGGGCTCGACTGATATCCCTCAGGCTGTGGACGACAACCGGGCGACATATCACGCCAAAAACCACTGAAAGACATAGGAAAAACACATCATGGTTATAATATCAGTATTATAATATTATATCTAATAACACCCAAATATTGGTTGTAATCCAACAGACACTGATATCATGATATGATATTATATAATAACCAAAGGATATCAGACACCCAAATATATCCGAATATCAGATTTAACAAAAAATATATATAATATCAATTAATATCAGATTTCCCTCTGGCAAAATCCTCTGTCTTGAAGGCTCCAGGAATCCTGCGCAGATTCTGGGCAAATTCTCATCATTCACCATAGACATGCAAACCAATGGCTGGGTGTTTTCCTCTTCCTAGCCATCATAGACCGTAATGTCGTTTCTTGAGGTTGTTTTTTCTGACCCATTTTTTTTTGGTAGCATCAGATAAAATCACGTCATGTATGGTTAAAACACCTTAGCCGCATCATTATTTTTTCCGGATAAAGCAAAAAGCATAAAATCGGTTCATAATCGAGTGTTGGACTTTGGATGAATTATGATGAGCACATCACTGGACAACCCTCCCTTCTCTTCTTGATTCAAAATTGCAGTCACAAATCAGAAAATATCGGCAAATTGTGGAAGTGTGGGGAAAACAAAACATGAATTCCATGAATAATTCTCTCAACCCCATCTATCCTAACCATATCCATTCAGCGTTTTCAACACGAAAAAACCTGACGATGAATCTGACGGCCTTCAGCGCCTTGAAGAGCAGGCTGCCCGTGCGTCCCGTGGCGCCTTTTGAAGTGTTTTGATCATCTTTAGAAGGGAAAAAAAACATGGGACAATCGTATACAATTGTCGGATTTGATGATTAATCATCATAAAAACCATGGTCATCGTTTAAAAAAAACAAGTTTTAAACATCTAATTGTCATCTAAAAGTGCATCATTTTGACCATCAACCGGCATGTTGATTCATTGAAATTCCCCTGGGGAACGAGAATGATGAGATCCAACACGAAACCAGGCGTTCTGGGATGCGAAAGATAGTAGCGCGAAAGGATTACAAGTTTCTGGTTTCACCTCCCGAAAACATACAAGTTCAACCAACATTGGGGTTCAACCAACAATAAAGAGGGATTTAATGAGCACTGTGTAAAATCAGCAATCAAATGGATGTACAGTCAATCCTATTCCCAAAATATTTCATAATGAATAGATCTTCCATGATCTTCCAACCGCGGAGTCTGGGGACCGTTTTTACCACTTCAACAGGGGCAGTGTGGGCCGCCCTGGTGATCGTATCGGATACGCGTCGTTTCCAATGGGAACCCATGGTGGATTGGGCTCCCAGCGGTTTCTGAAAAATTGCTTTGTGGGGGGCCTAACAATCATGACGTATAGAAGTGTACTATCATTTCATACATGAGGATTTATCATGTTGCAAATCCTCTGAAAATGGAATGATCATCATTTCCAATGGATGTGGATCAAAAGTGAAGGCAAAAAAAAAGCACATGTTGGTCTTTTCTCGTATCCACCATCCAATGTTAGGAGTACCCAATGACCCACACGTAGCCTGTGACCAACACCGTAGCGTCGGCCAGCAGAGGGGTCGCCAGCAATGCCAAGAGAAAACCTGGGCGAATTCACTTCATCAAGATGGAACTTGGATGCAATGGCAGACAAAGGAAGGGTAAATGAGGATATATCATTATATATATAATGGTATATATATATACATATACATATACATATACATATACATATATATATACATACATATATATATATATATATATAATGGTGTACAGATAGATGTGGAATCGTTTTCACCATGTTTGGCGGGAAGACCTAGTGACTCATCTGGAGTTCAACATCCACCGCACATTGCACCGGGCTCTTGCGGCTTTGATCCCTGTCTTCGGGCGCCGGCTCCCGGCCGAGGAAACCCCAACAAAGGATGTGGTTGGGCTTAGTAACCATCAAGAAGACATAAGAAGACCTCAACAAGGTTCTAAGTTTCAAGTTCTAAGGATGTTTTTAAGGTTCTAAGTTTTGACCCCACAACAATGTTTTTGGGCGAATTGATGCTAAAAAAAAGCCCCATTTCTGGACAGAAATCCCAGACAACTGTGTACCAAAGGCTTTGTGGCTGAAGTCCCCATGGAATCTCCGGGATAGGTCTGAATAGGTCTGGTTCAAAATGGTTGACCCCCATTTTAGAATGCTTACCCTCTGGTAATTTAACGTAGCTATTGAAAATGGTCAGTTACAGTGGATTTACCCATTAATAATGGTGATTTTCTATAGCTACGTTAGTTTACCAGAGCCTACATGTTAAAAACCGACCAACAAATTGTGGGTCCCTCAATGTATTCCCATTTTAAAAACAGACCCACCATCCGGGTATGGAACTCCTCATCTCAGCCGCACGCGCGGAGAAAGTACACGTCTTTGCGCTCAAAGATTCAGCGGTGGCAATGGATGATCCGCATGGAACTTGGAGATGGTGATGCAACCCATCTGTGAAAAAACTTGGAAATGCCATGGATAGACTGATGGGTTGAAATATGACTCCTGCATCGCAAATGCCCCCAAAATATCCTCAATAATCTTGCAAAGCATGCTAGAACCGTCTTTTCCAGCTTCCCTAAAGTGCCACATAGCACGTCCATGACCATCTGTGGTGTTATCCTCCTGTGGTGGGCAAAAACAAACGGACAAGTAATCCCCTTCACCCCATTTGACCATGTTTCAGTCCCAATGTGTCATGTTCATTTGTTGAAAGCCCCTCACCCGCTCACCCATAGTTGGATCATATGTGTATGTAGATATGCATTCTCCCATTATATGTACATTACATATATATATATTATCCAAAGACATCTAAAATGCTTGGTTTAATCAAATCTCCACAAAATGCTAGTTAATGATATTCCACTTAACGTTCCATTTCAGACATTCAATATTGTGGTATTTTATTGGTTTAATAGCCCCATTGAAGTTGTAGTAAGCCCTAAAAGATCGAAAAGTAATTTACCACCATTTTAGTAGGACTAGGAATTCATCAAACTTCTATCTTAGCTGGGGTTGCCAAAATTTATGCACGCCCGGGAAAACTAAAAATAGTTATGGAAAATTACCACATTTTGTATAGCTAAGTAATTTCTCACTGGCCGGATCATGCTCATCCATTTTCCATAGCAAACTCTTAGTTTACTGGTACCCGCCGTTATCCCCCATGTTCCTGGTATCTCCATTTATAGATGATTTCCCCATATATTCCCAGCTTTTTGAATGAGTACAAATGCTATAAACATCTACTGGTTGGTGGTAAAACAACCCCTCTGAAAAATATGCTCGTCAGTTGGGATGATGACATTCCCAATATATGGAAAGTCATAAAATTCATGTTCCAAACCACCAACCAGCATTGGTTAATCATCGTTTTCTCTATTTAAAGTACCATTGTTGGGGTATATCCCATTTCCAGACACCCCCAACCAGTCTATAAACCTGAAAATCTCCCGCCTGTATGTCCCTGCAAGGTATGCAGGCACTTTCCAGTGCTAGCGCACCAGATCCGCGCAGCTTCGTCGCTTGACGAGCCCACCACCTGACCCAACTGGGCTGGTTTTAAGTAGGCTTCTAACCGTTCTAACCACGGGGAAAATGGATGAACATGGGATTTTTATACTGAATGCTGCCATGAAAAATAGACATCCTCCCGATGTTTGCATTATGGGGTGGATTACACCCTCCAGCTTTTCCACATGGAACCCCAAAGATTGCCAAATTGCCCTGTCCAATAGGACATTCATCTTCTTGGCATCCAACAGAATCACCCGAAAAGGTTCTCTAGTGAAATCATTTGTGGGATTTTGATGGCCACCTGACACTTTCCTGTACCCAGGTCCGGTCCTCAAAATTGCTTGAACATCGCAGATATCCCAGTGCTACCCTCTGGTAAACATTCACATAGCTATGGAAAGATCCACGATGTTATAGCTGGGCAATCAACTATTTCTATGACCATTTTCAATGGCTTTTTGTATGTTTACTAGGCCGGGTAGGTTTTTGAATCCCCAGTTCAATCGGGAAATCGGCAGGATCGTTCGAGAGGTCTCCATGGGCTGACCTCCTGTCTTCCAAAGGTTGGCTATCAACCAGCTATACCCAGCTTTGATACTCTATGGTTGGAAAAACATGGAAAAACCATCTCATGTGACTCAGGTATTCTTTGTTCGATAAACCTCCGTTTGATCACGTATTTAAGTCCATGTTTGTTGATTGAAACCCTCACAAGTTGGTTGGTAAAGATCAGCGAAGCTCCACATCTTGACAAAAGTTCGACTGTGTTTGGTGGATAAACTAAGGATAAGGCAAACCACATTAAACCATCTGCCAGTTTTTCGAAAGTGCCTTCCCAACAAAAATATATGCATTTCTATATTTCCCATTACCCTCTGGTAAACTAACATAGCTATTGAAAATGGCCGAAATAGTGGATTTACCCATAAAAAATGGTGATTTTCCATAGTTGTTTGTATGTTTACCAGAGGGTAAACCATCCATTTTTCATGGTGGATTTCCAGATTTTCACGGTGGATTACTCTGGGTGCTCCAACGCGGTGACCCTCCGGGCAGAAGTGTCCCGTCGCCTGGTTTTTTTTTCGATTTTTTTGGCGATGTCGTAACAAACCATCCGCAAACGGGATACATATGGGATACCATTCGAATATGTATATATATATATATATACATGCATATGTAACTAGCAGTTACAGTATATATATATATATATATACATATTTTTGGGGGGATTCAAGCAACCATTCGATGGGCATATGAATGGATATATCTGCATACCGGGGGATGTTCACCTAGTGAGGTATCAGGCCAAAAAATGTACTGCCGAGGATCATTGGGGTTTCCCAGGTGATTTCACTTCCTATGAGTTTCTGTCTGATTGTTTGCCATACGTTTGGACAAACGGATGGTGGGATTTCCACCCAAACCATCACTGCAAAATCGCAAACCATCAGCTGATGAAAGCATGCTGCTACTTTCACAAAAACGAAGACGATGTCACCTTCTTTCACTGCGTTTTTTCGATGCATTGCTTAGTTCCAGGCCGGATCCTGCTGTTTTTTCTTACCAAAATAATAAGCCAATTTTAAGGTCGTGTCATGTTCAGTATTTTTTTAATGGTGGAAGCAAGATCATTTGAGGTACTTCATGGTACTTCAACTTGTATCATTTGAGGTAGCGAACCTTTTGATACCTTTTGTTCATACTGGTTCTGGTTCAATGGTTCCAAGATGGAAGAATCAAGATTCCCATCACGCCAGGATGGTTCACGTTCCGCCGAGCAGAAAATCTGAAGCCATGGGACTACCTATGGTTAGATCCTGTTCGCGCTCTCGGTCACATTTCTAGTGCTCAGCACCTTTATCGATTTACTTTGCCGAAGATCGGAGGCATCCTGTGAATGCTGTGAATCACAACTGCTGGTTTTCTTGGCCAGTAAACATCCCGCGCATTGGGGGTTGAAGACTTTGACACTCAACTATAGCCTGTTCACCCCAATCAACCTACCTACCCACTACCGCAGCCGTAAGAACACGGCACAGCCAATAAACATATACCGCATTCATATTATTCCGCCATATACGAACTACATCTGGATTTTGTTTTCAACATTCCAACGTTGGGGCGTTTTATGTCGCAACATCTCCAAGAAATATTCCTAGATGTGAACAAAGTTGGAAACTAGTTTGGTTTGATCCTATGATTGGATTGGTTTAAGGGAAAATTGGAACCGGAAACCATCGATTTTCCCATTTTTTATATGGGGCTTTCCTGTAGATTTTCCCTTAAACCAATCCATTGATCCGTTTGAAAAAACGCAACGTCAACGTCAAACGTCCTCTTTCCGCCAAACCTCGCTGGATTTCCCGTGCGGCACACGGCACATCGCTATCCTTCTAACATACACCAAGTAGTACCAACTAGCCTCTGGTAAACATACAAACAACTATGGAAAATCACTATTTTTAATGGGAAAATCCACTATAAATGGTGATTTTCCATAGTTATGTTAGTTTACCAGAGGGTACCAACTAGCTTCACGGCGAAAATATTTCGCCCCATTAGTCAGTCAGTGACATTCGTCGAGTCGACGTTGCAGTCAAATCGACGCAAGTCCATGGGGTTCAAAAATCTTCATCTGTGGTCGATGTCCGCAAAATTGCAAGTGAACTAGTTGCATCATCACCAAATTTTGATCGAGTGGCGCAAGAAAGCGACGGCATTCAAATATATTCAAATTTCCCAGGTTTTTTCGCAACTTCGAGAGGACGTTACACTTCAAGAAGATGTTACAACGTAGCAGCAACTTCCAGAAGACGTTACAACATAGAAGCAAGTTCTAGAGAACGTTAGTGAGCATAACGTAGGTGTAGAAACTGAAGAGAGAAATGCGCAACATTATCTGAGAGCAGAAGATGAGGGGTCTGTGGGGATTCAAGAGAAGACCGTTATTAGCCCCCCCCATCCCACCCCATCAGAAACCAACAAATTGTGAAAGCTACATATTTTACCACGGCAAATTGAGAGCGGTGGTCCAACTACTACCAACTAGAATTACCTGTGCTAGGTAGATATGTAATCCCCAACAAGATAGAAAAGCAAGGAATTCATTACTGTCAAGCTAGAAAAGCAAATAACTTATCACGATCTTAGACTCTGATTCTACCAACTTCACAAAAAAAAAAAACAACAACATCATGAATCACACTTTTCTTACTGGTGCTAAACTGCTAAACGCAGGGAATCTTCGGGAATGATCCCAGAAAGCCATCCAGCAACCCTGCAGCCGAGCTACGGCTGCCCCTTCCAGCTCTGCAACAGCTCGGCCAGTCTCCGCCTCGGCCACGTAAAAACCATAAACCTGATTGATATATAGATATATATATATATATATATTTTTTATGATATAGATATATATATATATAATATAGATATATATATATATATATATTATAGATATATATATATATTATAGATTATAGCATAGCTATTTAGATCTATTTAGATCTATTATAGGGTATAAATCAATTGTATCAATGATAGTTTACTAGGTAATCAATCAATCAATTAATGCTAGTAATTTAAAAAGTATATGATTAATGGTAGTATCAACTATAGTTACTATAGTTTACAAACGGTTTACTAATCAGTAGTGATATAGTTTAGGAATATCAAGGAATAGTAAAGTAGTAATGTCTGATTGATACATGAATCATACACTGAATATATATTATAGTTTGGTATAGTTTTGCAACTATCATTGGTAATCAGTAGTACTATAGTTTAGTATCATCTATCAACATTGTATAATCAAATCAGAATGTGTTTAAGTTATTTAGTAACATGCTTATACAACCATCATTGATTTGTCATGAATTCTCATTCATTATCGGAGTCTCGGAGTAATGTTCATCGTTGATCCACTGATCCCATCATCATTTTTCATCGGTGCCATGGTGCCATTGGTCGTGGATGGGGGATAAAAAAACATCGATGTGGATGGCTGAATCCTGGCTGAATCCACAGAATTTTGCAACATTCCAACCAGCCATATTTCTGGATACCCGGCCTGGTAAACGTTTACAATCCACGAACTGGGTCCAATCACCATGCTATTCATGGGAAAATCCACGAAATAAATGGTGATTGTCCAGTTCGTTATGTTAGATTACCAGGCCGGGTACAATCCACGAAGTAAGTTTCACAACACCCATAAAGGGAACCATCCAGTCCAGGCAACATGCGTGAAACACCCCAGGCACGCAGCCTCCAACACCCCTCGCACTCCGAAAATGTCAGTTGCATAGAGTCATAATCCTCAACCTCCCTGAAAATGACCAGCCATTTGGGTCGGGGAATACCCCACAATCCATTCTGGTTGGTGGTAAAACAACCCCTCTGAAAAATATGAAAGTCAATTGGGATCATTATTCCCATTATATGGAAAAATAAAAAATGTTCCAAACCACCAACCAGCATTGGTTAATCATCGTTTTCTCTATTTAAAGTACCATTGTTGGGGTATATCCCATTTCCAGACACCCCCATTTGTGGCTCCGTAAAGATACCCCAATGGATGCGGACATTTGAGCCGCTGCACGCACCAAATCTGGCCCTCACCACCGGCTGCTACCGTCAGCAACGACCGGCCGTCAGGCCTAGGTTTGGAGCGAATTGCAAGTAGATCATGCCTGAATTATAGCTTGGAACATCGCATGTATAACTGGGAATGTCCCAGAAGACGTCTAGACATAACCAGGCGTACAGCTTAAACCTGTGGCAAGTGGAGGCACATCCAAATGGGTCTACCGTGTTCAAAGAAGATCTCATTGGCATTGGGACTAATGGTGAAATTCAAGCCACAAATGATGGTGATATAAGCAAGAGAAAAAAACAAAACAACTTATGCCTATGACCTTTATAATGCTCTATAATAAACCCATGTGTGGCTTGTTTACCTACTATGCCTATTTATACCTTTTTGAACTGGGCGAGCAATCCCAACATGTTTTACATGAAACGTCATCACAGGTCCTGGATCCATCAAGATGCTGAAATTGATTCCGTCGCCATGACCTGGCACAAACTAAGACAAACAAAATACAATTATATTATATTATATTATATTATAATATTATATATATATTATCTTATGTTATATAATCACATCAATACATCAATTGTTGCAATTTATTGTTTGCAGAGTACTTGGCTTTAAAAAAAACTGCGGTAGCCCCATATCTCGGTGACAACCGTGAGCCCCGACGCCAAAGATGCGGAAAGCACCGGCCCATGACTGTCAGAGGCCTGATGAAGCAACGGATGTGCTAACCGTTGATGGTGGGTATAACCCAATTCTAGGGATTTTTTCGGGGGTTCATACGGTTTGGGGTTTAATTCTAGGGATTTTATGAGGTTCAATGAACCTTCTGGATTATCTGAAAATTGGGGATACACCTAAAGTCTAAATTGCCAAAAAATCTTCATGATAGTTCATTGGATTCGGGGGTCCCCTAGCCCAATAAAGATGGGAAAAAAGGGGGGAAAAACGCAGATATGAATTCAAGCAACAAAACTGTTTTTTGCATCGACCACGATTCCAATCGGGATCTGACTGATCCAGCAACGGATTCGATGCCAAATGTGTTAATTATAATACTAATAATCATACTAATAGTAATAATGATATGATATGTAATTATATTAATATGTCATGATAATAATATGTAGTGAAAACAGTGATCATGAAATCATGTGTGTCTATGCTTTGGAAATGGGGGTCTTCGACTCAGATAATTTCCACGGACATCCCATGGATAATTCCTTTGGATTATGACTGGTTGGTGGTGGTTTTAACCATCTTGAAAAATGATGGAGTTCGTCAATGGGAAGGATGACATCCCATATGAAATGGAAAATAAAAGTCATGTTTGAAACCACCAACCAGCATTGGTTAATCATCATTTTCCCTATTAAAAGTACCATTGTTGGGGTATATCCCATTTCCAGACACCCCCATTTGTGGCTCCGTACAGATACCCCAATGGATGCGGACATTTGAGCCGCTGCACGCACCAAAACTGGCCCTCACCACCAACCAGATGATTTATTATGATATATTATGATTAGTTTACCATAGTTTACCATAGTTTCCCATGGATAATTCCTATGCATTAATGATCCCCTCATGGACAACGCAACCATCTTTTGACGGGATTGCCCAGCCTCTTCCTCTCGAAAGCCGATGAAAGGATTAATATCCTCCTGGGCCTGTCGCAACGACTCCCGTCACTGGGCTGTATTCGTGGACTTTGGACCTGAAAATATGAGGTGTTTGTCATGGTATATCCCCAGTCAGATAAAAATTGAAATAGGGACAATTAATGACCATCAACCAATGGATTTAGGGCTAGCCTATTTTCAGATAAAAACCTATGTTCAATTTGTGTATTAATTGGACACAAATCCCAGTTCTACTTTCAGGCCAATGAAGCTAAGAATGGTTTCATAGAATATGGGTTGGTTGGGATGTTGAAATTGGGCCTATGATTTCCAATACAACAAGCTGTTCTGAATGTTCATATCATTCAGAAATCCGCATTCTTGTTTTGGCACAAAAAAAATTGAAGTTCTTGTTTTTGTTGCAACCAATATGCGGATGTTCATAGTTCCAACCATTTTCACAACAACAATTTGGCACAGCATCGCCAGCATCCAGAGGCCCAACAGTTCCCTCCCAGTTCCAACAGGACAGCACCCCTCCTTGGAATGGAGATTCCAGAGTCTCACAGTTCCATCTAAGGAAGCGGTCAAACATCGCCTCAGCCACCGAAGTACTAAGGGACGGAGGATCATCTTCCACGGATCGTGGGATCCGTGGTGAAAGTAACCATGGTTACCTAGTCCCCATTTAGTAGATTATAATATCTAAGATTATCCCATGGTAATATTATAATCTATAGTAAATGGGATAATCATAGATAATCATAAATGGTTATATATCTATGATTATCCCATTTATAAGTGGCTAGACTCCAGACCAACCCCAGGTTTACACTCACCACTTGCTGTCTGGAATGATCCTCCAAGGCTTTTCCAAGCTACAAAAATCATCGACGACTCACATGCCCCAGCACCATTCGTCAGGCACATGTTCTGTTGTGATTCATGTTGGACACAAACAACTTTACAGGCAGCATCATGGAAAACGCTTAAAAGCTCTGCAAAAACCACCATTTAAAACAGAAAAAAACTTCATAAATGGTATGTGAATCCCACGATCTTTGGTTTTGCTTTGGTGAAAAGCCAGCATTTTGAGTGACGAAAACGGTCAGCCAACGACATCCAAAGCACAGTGGTGACCTCACCAGCTGCACGGGGTCGCCATCCCGAATTCCTGCCTGCTTTGATGACTGGGAGGTCACCAAAAAAAAGAATGGTCAAACAAAAGTACAAAAAAACAAAGTTCAAAGAAATAGATATAATATATCGTGAAGGTTGAGTAAGATACCATGATCATTGATGTTGATTGAAAAAAAAAAAACGACAGTTCTTCCCCATGATTTCTGGTGATTTATCATGCCCATGGCATCATGGGCGAGTATCTTCGATGTTGTTCCACTGCCAGGGCCAGAAAGAGAGAGGGATTATAACATAGGAATCATAGGTATATGCCATATATGCCAATTTATGGGATTAAAATCACCATGGGAAGCCTCTGGTACTCAAGAATGGCAATGGAAATCCCCAATTCATAGATACCTATAGAGTATGTTCCCATTTACATTCAACTACTAAATTATTTGATGTTCAATTGCCATGTTTGATTACCATTCAGGATATATGTCGCAACCCCAAGTCATGGATAGAAGAGTGGGAAACCTGGAAACATGTTTCTATCTTTTTGTGGCTGTGTAAACGTGGAAATGGTTTAGCCGCTTATTAATGGGAGAATCCTCCAGGTAGGCTGTAAAATACTGACACTTCACCAAATTTTATTCAGATTACATTGTTACATGGTGAATCTTAGATACCTGGCAAAAAAAATCAGCTGGATTTTTTGTCATTTTTGCATTGATAGCAAGTTGGGATTCAAGTTCGAAGGAGCATCTAACCAAGGTTGACCCAGAAAAATCCCAGTAGAATAATGATAATTCACTAACATTGAGCTATTTGGGGATTACACCCATCGAGCCACCATCAGAATCCATTACAGTCCCCATGAAATCACCATTAAAAACATATAAATCATGCATTGAAAAATCAGATGTTCCATGACATACCCTCTGGTAAACGTTTACATAACGAACTGGAAAATCCACCCATTTTATAGCAGGGTAAATCAACTATTTCTATGGGCCATGGTTTCAATGTCGCAAACTGTCAGCTATTACCAGGCCGGGTAAACCCAACAAACTTCCAGCAACTGCCTCAGAAAGCGTCATCGACTCATCCATCAACTGATTGCATCGCAAGAAGTTGATCGAGCACCTGAGCTTCGGACAGCCCCGGACATCCCCGGACCCCGCGGTGCCATGGCACCAGCGAAGTTTGGGAAGGCAAGGGGAAATCCCCAAGAAATTGGAGGTTTATAGATGGGGGAAATCCTCGAACTAAATTGAAGTTTTGATGGGAAAATGGTGCAAATCATGGGAAAATGATTGAAGATATGGTAAATCCTCGAACTAAATGGAGGTTTATAGCTGGGAAAGTCATCTACACATCCTTGATTTTCATGGATTTGATTTTCATGGATTGACCATTGCCATGTTCGACTACACAAGGGTACCCATTTTGATGTGCCCAAATGGCCGAAAAATGAGCAACACCTGTGGTGTGGATCCCAGCACATTGATTTTTTTTTCTGATACTGGTTCCGCGTAAATCTGTATGATTTCCGTCAGTCTCAAAGTAGCACGTTTTGGATCGTTTTGGTGCCATTTCGGATGGTCAAATCATGTCAAATCTATCGATCATCGATGACCCTTGGTCTGTCGTGTTCTTCGGGGGTTGTACCAAGAATGGGTTGTCCGTTCCCTAAATCTGCTGGTTTTTCTCATCTTCTCCATGATTTGATGGCTATTGAGTTTCAATCCTGAAACATTTTCAAGCTCCCCACGTCTGTATATATATAATCTATATAATCTATATTATCTATATTATCTATATTTATATGTACATATCTATGTATATCTATATTTATAATTCTATTTATATTTATATCAAGCAAAACCATGTATAAAAATCGTATCATCAAGAAACTCAGGTCGTGGATTATCCTCCGGTCAGATACGTCGTTTCCGGGGGAACCCGGGAACTCCCCGTTGCGGCACAAGTCGTCCTCTTCGGAGTTCACTACACCTTCAGACCTGGGTGAAGGGATCGGTTCATGGGGGAAATCAACCCATTTTTATGGGCTTATAGCATGGTAAAACAAATCAAAAAAAATAGAAGATAGAAGGGTGAATCGGTGAATCCTGTAATATTTTGCAATGGTGTGCTTGTTCGATCTTTTTGGGTTTTACTGGAGGTGTGAAACCAAGCATTGTGACAGAATTGGATGCGGTGGAGATGGCACGGAGCATTGTATATTGATGTAGATTGTAGATCATTGTGCTGTGATGTTGTGGGATGTTAGTGGATGGGATAACAACAATTGTCCCTTACCAGTAGTGCCGCACAAGGCGGTGACGGAAGTTTCAAAAATTGGAAACCTATAGGAGAGGTTGGCTGTTGTGATTCAAGGATGGCAGAGCGAATCCACTGACGGACTGAAAGGTGGTTGGAGTTGTGTTTTTTGGTGTGGTTACAATGGTTGCAGTGGTCACCGGGCCGTCACCTCACCCACAACTGCTGGATGTAGCGTGGTGTAGTGCAGCTGTAGTTGTATAGTTGTGGTGTAGTGGAGTTGTAGTTGTGGTGTAGAGTAATTAGCGTAGTGCAGTTGCAGTTGCGTTTGTGCTGGTGTAATGAGTGTAGTGTAATGTAATGTAGGGTAGTGTAGTGTAGTCTAGTGTAGTGTAAAGTAGCGTTGTGTTGTGCTGTGTTGTGTAGTGTAGTGTAGTGTAGTGTAATTAGTGCAATGTAGTGTAGTTGCATTTGTAGCTGTAGTCGTAGTTGTAGTGTAGTGTAATGTAGTGGGGTGGAGTGGAGTGGAATGTAGTTTCGTGTGGTGTGGTGGTGGTTGTAGTTGGCACTGCTACAAAACCCTCACGTTTTGCTCACTTTTGACAAGGTGCACCATCCGTTGCGCCTGCCACACGAAACGACATCGGAACGTCCAAAAGTGGTCCGTACATGGTGTGTTTTGTACATTTTGACTTGGAAATGTGCTTCGCGCCACAACGGCGTGCACTTTTTCAACATCCGAACCTCCAAAAGTTGCGCGAACATGTGGCGTTTTGAACATTTTGACTTGGAAATGTGCTTCGCGCCACAACGGTGTGCACTTTTTCGACATGTTAACTTCAAAAAGTTGTCCGAACCTGGTGTGCTTTGTTCATTTTGACTTGGAGATGTGCTTCGCGCAACAACGGCATGCACTTTTCCAACATCTCAAATTCCAAAAGTGGTCCGAGACCGTCAGTTTTTAACAACATTGACTTCGAAATGTGCTTCGAGCCACAACGGCGTGCACTTTTTCGACATCTCAACTTCCAAAAGTGCTCCGAGAATGGTGTGTTTTGTACATTTTGACTTCCAAATGTGCTTCGCGCCACAACGGTGTCCAATTTTTCATCTCTCATCTGGCCAGATGGCTCCGCACCCGCCGCTTTAGCGAGCCTACTTTTCGACCCTCCGGAGCCACAAATCATCGGAATAACACAGCGTTTCGCGACTTTCCTACCTTTTCGCGCACCTGCATCTTCTTTCTTCTGACTTTTTCTCTTCTCTGATCTTCTCTCTTCTGCTCTTCTCTTCTCTGACTCTTCCCACCTCTGCTTTTCCATCTGTCCATATTGTCGGAAGTTTGACTTCTAAACTTCCTTCGATGATGATGATTTCGGTTTGTCCGAAAAATTGGAGGCATACTGGGATGCCCCAACTTATCGCTATGATTGTAACGGGAAGAAATGAAACCGAAGGGGAAAATGTAAGGTCGTCTCAAACTTGAAAGCCTGTTCCAAGCCATGGTTGTGGCGGGAAAAAATGGTTCAATCTCCAACAATCCATGGATATTTGCGGAATGTGTCCCTTGGATTTCGACACCATTTCGAAAAATTTCAATCTACCCTCTGGTAAACGTTAACATAACTATGGAAAATCACAATTTTTCATGGGAAAATCCGCTATTTCGACTGGGCCATTTTCAATAGCTATGTTAGTTTACCAGAGGGTATTCCATCCAGATTCCATTGGTGGCGAAATGATCCACAACCAAATTCTCCAAAGTCACAAGATGGCTTCCTTCAGTCGGAAGGCGGTGTCACCTGGGTGTGTGATGCGGTGTGATGCGTTTGGACCTAGGCCAGGGGGTAGCTAAAGAAACGAAATGGGTGTGTCTGAAAGCAGGAAATGGCCGCTTGATATGGGGAAATAGGTATGACACATTGGATTTTGCGGTGCCCCAATTTCAGACAAAGCCAAATGGTCGCAATGGATCCTTACAAGCGGTTCACCCATTGCCAACACTGCAGTGGGCCATAACATGTCGTACCCATCTTTCGTAACATGCTGACATGCTTGGCCAACCTACTTGGTGATTCATTCTACTGGGGAAACAGGTTCGAAGGTGGGGTAAAGTGTAAACACCAAAGTGGCTGGCAAATGGACCCCCAGTCGCATGGGAAAAGCAAAGGTTTGACCCGTCCCCAACTGTCAAACAACTCTGCTGATGTCAATCGCAACACGGATTTGTCTGAACATGGGGTGCCCCAAAATCTTGGGATTGTCATTATATTCCCTATTACCCCTGCCACATATTAGGAGTAATTCCCACGTGTTCCGACAAACTCGTATCAAATATATATATATATACAATATATATATATATATATACAATATAGATATATATATACATACAATATATATATATACATACAATATATATAAATATACAATATACATATTGTAGTATATACATTGTATATGTATATATATATATTGTATATATATATTGTATGTA
>Ga0126342_10002096_pt1:0-22500 | contig 30241 bp, 31 predicted proteins | sample Cyp1metagenome_FD_92528 | JGI IMG/M metagenome (GOLD analysis project Ga0126342, IMG submission 92528) | Coral microbial communities from Lord Howe Island, Old Settlement Bay, Australia - Cyphastrea 1 metagenome | ecosystem: Host-associated > Invertebrates > Cnidaria > Coral ...
TGCTGCTGCATGCTGCGGGTGGTGCTGCTCAAGGTGGTGCTGCAAGCCTGCAAAACGCACCCTTATCGGCTCATGGACACCATTCGAAACGCTGAAACGCCACCTGATTTCGTGCCAACGTGCACAAACGCACCCTTCGCATGGCTTTGTGGCACATGCGATGTCTTATTCCCTGGCGCGCTCCCCCTTGAATTTTGGCTACCTTTACATCCGGTCGCCAAATGGGAAAACACCTTGGAAAGTAGTAGTAGTAGTAGTAGTAGTAGTCCGAAACCAGGGTCAAATGTATTATTCCCTAGCGCACTCCCCCTTGCGTCTGCCGGGGTCGGCGGATATACTGTGTTTGCTTTGAGCGCAGCTGACAGTGACTAACTTTAGGGACCACCCCCACCAAGCACAACACATCCATACCATACCTACAATCTCCTACAAGAGGTTAAAAACGAAGATGTTGATGTTCCACCAGTTGAGGTGCAGGGAGAGCTTATCAATGCCTCAGCTGGTTGAAAGGAATCCGCAGCCGGAGAGTACGGATTGCCCAGAGCGTTTTTTGGACATTCGATGCTGGAAATATGGTGGATTTGTTGGATCCATTGGATGACAATTGACTCAGTGGCTTCGAGAGTTGTAATGCCATTAGAATCCCACTACAAACCCATGAATATCATGAAACTGGATGAAACTGGGGATTAGCCATCCATTTTCGGATCTTTCTAGGCAGCAAAATTTCCCGCTGAAAGGTCAGAGGAGGCGTATCCTTGGGCTCCACTTCTCTGTGGCGTTGGTGTTTTGGTGACGCACTTCGTGGGGGAACTCGACTTGGGATGCGGCATGGAGGTCACGAATGGTCAGGATCTCTCCCAGCTGAGCTGACCACAGCGGTGGTCAACCATTTGCCACATTTCCAGCCAAAAACTGTTTGCTATCCCTATCTCAAGATACCTCTAGGACTGGAAAGGTTATCACGTCAAGTGACGTTTTCGGTGAAGTCAGTTGGCGCCTCACACTCTGCGCCTCAGGTGGAGGCCTGTGTCGAGCCCTTGCTGGAACGCCTGGTCGCGGAGAAGCCAGTGGCGACTGGCCAGGTGGCATGGGGAGTCATCCAATGCCAAACTCGGTTCAGGGTATGGTATGGCATGGTATGGTTTTGAGGTTTTAGTACGGCTTAATTCAATATATTTTAGTATGTTCCATTCTCACTTTCACATGATATAATTATCCTGAAGTACTTTCATAAATTTAAGTAACACCCCAAATGGATCCAAATGGTGAGTCATTGGGCCCCAATCATTGGGCAACTTGGTGGTTCACGGCGGGTTCACCTGGGCACCCCTGGTCCTCGGCCGAGACCTTGGCCCGTGCATCCCGTGCCCACTGCGAAGGTCGTTGGACGCAAAGCGCCGGAGGTGCGAAGTGTGGTCTCCACCAATACGCCCTCCGATGAGGCTGGGCCGATGCTGTACTGAAGGGGCAAGACAAATAGATCGACAGATGAATGGATGGCTGGATAGATAGACACACACACACAACATATACGTTACATATACACACACACATATATATATATATATATATGTAATGGTAATGGTAATGGTAATGGCAATGGCAATGGCAATGGCAATGGTAATGGCAATGGTAATGGTAATGTATGCATGCATGTATGTATATGTAACTATGTCGGGTTTCACAGCTCGAATTGGATCTGATGACTTTCAAAGTCGACATGCAATTGCGCCAATTCGTTGGTGGTTGGGGGAGGCGCATGAACAGGAACCGCATTTTACCTCCGAACGACAGTCCCATGCAGATGTCAATCATCGCGCCGGTGTTTTCGTGCAGGAGACCCATAGCCAGACTTCACAGCAGACCTCAAGCAAGCAAGAGGTGCACCGGTGCCATCTCAGCTCGTCAAAAGATAATCCGTGTGTAACTTGTGACTTTGCAATTTCCTTATTCCTACAGATGCCCCCGGGGTTGTCCTCGAACCATAGTTCGCGAATGTTGTCGATGCTAGAGTCCTAGAAGGCTTGCGATTGGTGGCAAAGCCGCCAAGCCGCCACCCATGGAGCTCATCTGCTAGAGTTTTAGCGGTTATCTCACCATCTTTGGTTGGTGGAGGCACCCCATTAGCCATTCTTGTCATTCTTGTTGTATTTTTTGGATGAAATCCCATAAGATGCCATAGTTTCCTGATGTTTCCTGTGACGGGACCCTGCTGCAACAGATCCGGCTGCTCACTGGGCCCTTGTTGTTGTGCGCACTGACCTTCCATTCCTTGGTGGAGGCCTGGACTTGGGCCTGGTGGGCGACTCATGAGTCATCCCTCAACATGTGGGGAACGGGAACCAAACGGCTGGGACCCCAAAACCACACATTTTTTGACCCAAAAATGCCATATTGATTGGCGATTGGCCATCAGATTCCATTCGCAGATTTTTTTGGTGCATTTTGCATAGAAGTGTTTGATAGTGTTTGTGTTTTCCAAGCTAATCACAGCTTGAAAGTCAAATGAAGCACGGCCAGGGCTTGAGCCTTGGAGCAGCGCAGGTCGGGCTGTGCGGCGAGCCGCAGTCCTTTTCCGGCTTGTTGGGTTCCGATGGTTGTTTCGTGAATGGAGATCTCAATGATCACTGATCTCAGAACTGGGTTCCCCCCAGGAATTTTGAAAACTTGGAATTTAGAATTTAGGATGGTCATTCGGTCCAGCTGTGCTAGGAGGGGCATGTCCTGGACGTTTTCTTTCCCATTCTGGCGCACAAGGTGCGCTCTACGCGCTGCTCCCAGGAGGAATCAAGATTCATTGCCCCAAAGGACTCAGCAGTAGTTGGGAACGTGTCCTACCCGAGTCTGAAACTAATCTAAAAGGAATTTCAAAAGTAGATCAATGAAACCAGCCTGAAACATCCTGAACCCCCTGATAAATACTCACAATTTGATGAGCAATAGGATTGACATGGATTAATTCACTCAAACTAGCCCGGGGTTACTCGTGTCTGGTTACCAACCACTTTGCCAGGCGCATGATCATTCGCGTTAGTCCCATCATCCTGTAGCACTGACTATGCCCATCTGATAGAGCTGATAGGGTGAGATGGATGATCAGGAAGAAGACGAAGTTTGGTGGTTCTTGGTGGTTCTTGGTTTCCGAAAAAACCGTGCTTTGCTTCTCAGGTCACCTTTTGTGTTTTTGGTGAAGCTTCTGGCTTCTGGCTTTCACATTTCCGTTGCGCTGGATTGCATGCTCTAATCGTTGCTGCCCAAAGTCGCAACTGTCGTAACTAGTAACCATGGCAATTCCGAATCATCCAGTGGCCCGCAGAATTAGAGACCGTTTAAGTATCAGTGGGTATTCACATACGGCAAACCGAACAAGTGGTAAAGATATACACACGTACACATACACACACACATATATATACACACACACTTTATGCAATTGATTTAGAAATTATATAATGTACTTGTATTATATACCGGAAACTTAGCGTTTCTATTTTTTGGGTTTCCTAAAAGATTGAATGCAGCCATTGCCACGGTTGAAAGCGGCGCCTTCTCCACACAGGGCATGGCAGCCTTCACTTTGGGCATCAATTGGAATGGCATTCGAAGCTCGGAAAAAGGGAAGTTGCCACGGGCCACATGGGGTTTGGTTGAATTTTAAAGCAAGCATGAGGGTTTTGGAACAGACGGAATGCAGTTTTCGCTATTTACTGGCTGGTCTCATAACCTCTTGATGTTCTAAACCACCTTTTTTTGGTGTTCTTTAGTCTGTTTTTAGAGTTTTCCGCATGGGCTAAAGCCACCAACCAGACTATTGAGGGTCCCAGCAAAGAGACCTGGAGTCTTTTCCTCAAAGAGTTGTGTCAGTTATGTGCCAGAGCCCGTGGGCCTGCATGCAGATTTACACAAAAATGCACAGTAGAAACAACAGTTGGACCGGCTGAGGAGGCTATTGGCTCGCCTTGGCATTTTTCTCCATCCTTTCGCCTCTGGGAGTATTGATCGGGCAGACCGCAGAAGGCAGCACTGCGCGCCTTGGCAGAAAAAAATGAATGTAAAAGAACACTCAAGCCCTCCCCACCAATTGGTTGTTCGGTCCCCCTGGTGGACCATCCCCTGCTCCCCTGATTTTTTTTTCAGGGCACAGCCCTGTGGCAGCAGCCAGCAGGAGCGTGCTCTTGTCCATTTCTGCTGGAACATTCCTCTACATCGGCAGCTTGGATGGAGTGGCTGTCGTCAAGATTACGGACCGTTGATCAGATCCTCATTTCTGTTCGTCATCCAACTACATCCTTGGTCCTCATCACATACTCATTACATCCTTGTTGCATCCCAAAAAGACATCTGACCCCGAAAGGAACTTGTTTTCTTGATGCCCCCCTTTGTGGAACCTGAAAACCACCACTGAAAACCATTCAACCCCCCCCAGTTCGGCGACCCACCCACTAATAGATGTTTGATACGCCATTATAAAAGTGGTTGTTGGTGGTTAATGAGTCGTTCCTAGTAAGCCCCACCCACAAACCTAGATTGTCCCTATTATCCTAGTTGAGTACCTCTTTTCGATGGTTAAATCCATGCAAAACACCAGCATGGAGCAAACCTAACATAGATGTGGAACACCAACGGTTTCCCTAGGAAAATGGTCGACCTAGTTGAGGGAAAACCATGGAAAACCCGTATATATATATACCCTCTGGTTATTTAACATAGCCATGGAAAATGTCCCATTTATAATGGATTTTCCCAGCTAGAAACCTCCATTTGTAAGGGATTTTCCATGGCTATGTTAGTCATAACCAGATGGTATATGTGTTTTTGTTGGTTTTCATTGTGGTTCTTTAGGCCTGGTCGAAACGATGCCCGGCATCCGCCAACCATGGCTGCCTTCTGTCGTTGGGCGCCTCGCGCAGATGGGAGCGCCCTGGCAGCGCTTTTTAATGGATGAATTTATATGTATACATGGATATGATATGGATATATATATATATACACACTGATATATGGGTATACCCAGTCTTTTCAGACCTGGCCTGTTTTGCTGGAATTTAATAAATCAGAGCTTGAAGGAATTGAATCGAAACCATCAATGCGGGGTATTTCTTGTAATGACAAGCTGGGTGTCGTCATGGGTGCGCTTGCGATCTGTAAATCAGTGCCACCTTTCTGTTTTCACAGCCCTTTGAGCGCGATGGAAATCGAGGTTTGCGCAGCTGGTTTTGCCGCCATGGGCACCCTTGGGATTTGGGCATAGGCAGCGGGCATGGCTGAGGTAGATAGACATCGTCCCAGCTGTTCCCCACTTGTTTGGAACGGCAACTTTGGGCCACTTTGGGCCTATGATTGGTTCCTGCAGGTGTGGCGATCATTCCCTGTAAACGGCGAATAGCAAAGCCAAGCTACACTTGACCTTTCCAAGGGTTTTGGGGAGCTGAAGCTGACGCAACTGCTTCGCACAGGCAGTCGCGCTTGGCCGTGACAGCATTGTTTGAATTTGCCGCCCAGCTGCAAGAGTCTTATCATCCCCAATGGATGGCGGTTCCTCAGGTTTTGATCACTTAGCTTCATCTGGATGTCTGGAATTTGGACCCCCAGCCACACCAAAAAGCCAGTGGCATGTCAGGAATCTAGCGGTGCAGCATCCAGTGGCATCAACTCTGCAGATAGTATGCCCATGAGGCCAAACGCGTTTCTTTTGAGGATGAAGCATTTTTTCAGCTCGAGGTCAGGCACAAATCCGGCCTCGAATTTTTCAGATCCTAGCCGTGGGCTGACAGGAACACCAGGTGAAACTAGTGCGATGAGGAACTGTGAACTGACATGTTGATCAATGTCGATCGCATATTGGACCTTATAAACAACTTCCTTGGATATCTTGCTTTGCATGCATGAAAAATGCGTCATTTGCCCTGGCCAAGATGACATGCCAACATCTACATTGTTGAGTCTTCCCTAGTGGCATGCTGACCAAGACCCCTCACCATTTGGCTTTGGTCTACAGGGACTCGGAATTCAACCTCTGCCGTACCAAAGAGGTCTGGCAGAGCAGAAAGAAGTAGAAAGCTTTGGTACAGCTACAGGGCCTAGGAACATGACGTGCTCTCTGGCAATCAAGCATGTCAACTTTGCACAACCAAGGCAAAACCCATCTTCTCATGAACAGTTCAGTGGTGCTTTACCAGGCCCTCCTAGTACCGTTCTGTAAAGAATTTTGCGGGCAAAGGCCCATGAGTCATTGGCAGGCTCTAAGTTCAGACTTTGCAACTCAGAGCGTTTGCATAGAAATCAATAGACATCAAATATGGGTCACCCATCATCTGCCACCCTTTGCAGCTGAGAAGTTATTGATTCCACTCATTCATACGTATGTATGTATACTATGGGGTACGCCCAGTAAGAATGTTGTGAAATCTTCTGGATCTGAGCACCAGCACGGAAGACTAGTGGCCCGATCAAGTCCTTGTGGTTGCTGTGGACTGCACAGTGCCATTGTGGCCATTGTGCTTTGGGATGGTTTGGGAGCACTGCCATGTCTGCGTTGAGTGTTTGTTGGTGGGGTGGATTGGGGGTCTGCGATTCTGTTTTGGTTCGCAGAGGTTGCAAGATGTGTAGGAAGGGCTTTGCAAGGAGTGCGCTTGTGGTCGCTGTGGACCGCATCCTGCCGCTCCATTAGAAATAACCTGCTTTGACAACGCGTTTGTCCTAGATCCTTCGGAGATGCTGTTTGGCTCCTTTTCCTTGAGCCTTTGCTGCATCGTATGAAACCGTCTGGATCTCGAGAAGCTGCAGTTTCCTTTAAATGATCTTCAGACTTCAGACACTTCTTTTTGAATGGGGAGCTTTTTGATGGCTGCATTTGCCTCTGCAGGTTTCCTCTTTAAAGCTTTATGACACGTGCTTGCAAGCGCAAGGCAAGAAAGCAAGCAATTTGCTCAATCAGACTTGTGATTTTATGTAACAAAATCCAAGCGACCAGCCGGACATCTGTCAACCAGTGAATGCGTACATTTTCAAACCACTCAATCATTCAATGAATAACGCAAGCAAAAGATCATCCAAACCAATCTATCAGATGCAACAGCTGCACACACCTCGTGGTTTCTGTTCATCCTTCTTGGAAACTTCCGCCCCCCCTCTTTGGCCATGTGTGTCTTGGAATGTTTGAACTTCCTGCTGCATGTCGTCGGATTGATGACCCGGTGGATGATGGGGGATGATATATATCCAGAATCGACAACATTCTGGACACGCAAATCACCAGCATGATCTGCCAAGTTCCATCCTGGCAATCATATCCCCATAGTCTGATTGTAGTTGGTTCATGTTGGCCCCTGCCATCTTACACTACAGGGTGGGACGTGACTGGGAGACATGCTGAAAATCTGGCTCTTGTGCCAGTGCTGAGACGCTTCTCTGGCTTGTACCAGCACCGGCAGTCGAGATTAAATCCACGAGGAAAAGGTTTCAGCTTGCTGTGCAGTGTGTGCTGTCCCAATCTTGAAGGATAGCAAGAGTTCTTTCACTGTTCTTTCATCTCTTGTTTCATGGTTGGCCTGGGGAAATTTGCCGTCCGGAAAGAGAAGGGTATCATGTCGCTCAGCCTGAAACCACGGGATTGTTGTGGTGGACCGAGGCCGAGACTCATGCGATGGATGCCATCAAGGACAGCCATGGATGCTCTGTAGCGACTGGCTACTGCTTGCACACAAGAATCGCCAGTCTGGTTGAAGAAAAGTGAACTCGGAATCATATGACAGATTTTGTTTTCATTTGACAATTGAACAGGTTCAAACCCAACCGTTCTTTGTGGGTTCAATTCAAGCTTCACTAGGTCCTCGAGTTGGTCAAGTTAAACAGTCAATCCGCTCAAACCCTTCGAGTTCTGAAATGTTCTGAGCATGGCCACCGAAAGTCGCCATGGATTGGTAGCAACATGTAGCAACCAAATCTGCCAAGTTTACATAAGTTTACATGGTTACCTCCCCCAAGATAGATCAATATTGATGGTTACCCTCTGGTAATTTGTTACAGTTTGCTATTGAAAATGACCCAGTCGAAATAATGGGTATTTTCCCATCAAACATGGTGGATCTTTCCATAGTTATGTAAACGTTTACCAGAGGGTAATGATGGTTAAAAAATGGCTTTCGGAAATTCCCCATGATCCAATTGAAACCAACCGAATCCAACCGACCAGGAGGATGTGGCTCATCTCTGGCACGAGCTTCGGGATAGGATCGCTGCCCAGGCGAGCAGCTGAAGATGTTGGCCAAGAAAGCTGCAGTTGGATCATGTTGGATCTAGATTCCAGATGATTCTAGATGATCTTTTCAAATAGCTATGGAACAGCACTTTTAATGGGTAAATCATCGCACTACATGGCCATTTTCCATCGCTATCATCACTACGTTACCAGAGGGTAGCCAACCATCAGCGTTTCCATTGCAGGCGGACTTGTCGAATGCTGCTAGTGCCCGAGACCTGGCTGAGCTGCAGACCCGAGTGGCGAACTGTGAGGTGCCTGAGGGGGTTTCAAGGTTTTGGGCCCAAACTATTTTTAGCTGAGATGTTTTCTGTGATATACCTCAAGGATCCTCAAGGTCAGTTGTGATGAAACTTTTTCAATCTTTTTGAGATTTGCGGTTTAGAACATGATGCAGCGATGACTGTTTTGAAGACTGTTTGGACTGGCCACATCTACGTCAGGGTACGGGCTTTCAGTGGGTCTGGGTTTCCCATCAAAACTGGTGGGGTGGGGGATAAACCCTGCAGCCAACCAATTCTGGGAGTAGAACACATCATTTACCCTTGCTAAATGACGGTAAATCGACACATCCCTCAATTCTGGACAAACACGGGGAGTAGCACTTTCTTGAGAGTTTGCCAACTGGTGGTTTTCCAAAAAATGCACGCTTGCATGGAGAAAAAACGCCGCTCTCCCCTCCGTGCATGTGAGGCTGCCAACAAGGTGATGGAGCAGAAAAGGCAGAGGTGCGACCGTGCAAATTCGCCCCCCCACACCTCAAAGACGAAGGACAGGGATTCCGAACCATATATAGACATCCTTGAAGATGTGCAGGTCTGGAAGATATTGGAAGATTATTTCCTTTCTGGCACTTCCCAGCAAAGCATACCAGGAAAGAGATGGAGGGTGCGGATGCCAAGCCTCAACAATGGGAGTGGGGCAGATTGGCTGAAAGGTATGCAAAAAATCTGCCCCTTCTATGTGTGAGAAATCGGTGCTACGCTGTTTTTGCAAGTGAACAATATCCTGTGCTTCGATTGTAGTTGGGAGCTTCCACCAAGAGGGGTTGTTGGAAATTCCTGAGGTCCAGCCTTGCTTCAAATGGTCACGGCTTCCGAGGTGAGGGTTGTGGGCTATCGAAGGGTTCCCAATGATCGATATGATCGGTCGAAGGTCTATCGTGCCAAGGAGGATATGTAATGGGGGCAACATTTGCTTCTATTCAATCAAATCTATTATAATCTATTCAAATTTGGATAATTTTTGAAATTCTCATGCTATTTTCGGGTACCCAATTTTTTGCGGTGGACCACTCAAGAATCCACCCAGTTGGTCAATGTCCAATTTTTTGGATGCTGTGACAATGGGCCCTTAGTAAAACCCAGGTGATAAGTTTAGCCCAGTTGGACTCGCTGTTTAAGTCTCTCTTTGGCCCTGTGATCATCAATACCTCGGGTCAAAGATGGTAATGGATGGTAATGGAGAATCATGGAGAATCACCGATTTGTAGATGATTTTCCCATTGTCACTCCCATTGTGACCTTAGCCTCTATGAGGCTGACTTTTTGATCTTTCCTTGTTGGACTCCATGCCCGTTCTTCAGACATGGGCATCGTGTTTATCAACTACAGCACGATGATTCTTTGAGCTCTTGGTCCGGCACCAATTTTAATGTGGCAATCAACATCGTTGTATCCCTGTAAATATGGATGACAATGGATGTTCTAAAATGCTAATTTTACTGGAAATACTCGTGATCATCGCCCCAGGAACAGATGCAGATGCTGCGCCAGGTTGCTTGTCCGTTTTCGCTGCTTAGGGGACCAGCCCAGTTCTTGATTTGAATATTGTTTTTTACACCCCCGACATTTGATGACATTTGAACATGGCTCCCCTACGCAATTGCTGCTACCAGTTGGGAAACATCGCGGGAAAACAATGCCTATTTGGCTGGGGGAAAGGACAGAACAAGCATCTGAAATGGGTTTTTGAATGTTTTTGATACTAAACTTTTCTACACGTCTACACTGATGACATTTCAATGCTAAGTTAGACACGGCGCCCATTTCTGGTTTTTCGCAAAGACAGCGCCAGGAAGTGACTTCAGTGGATCGACGCCTGAGCCAGGCGGGGCGTTTTGGAGTCGCGAAAGTGTCATTCTGTGTCTACGAAAAAAGCCCGTGTGAAATACGAGTTAAAACTCGCGAAAGTGAGTGTTTCTTTTCTTTAAATTATTTGAATCTAATCTTATTTATCCCCTTATTTAACTATACTAATTTAACTACTAGTTTAACTACCACCCAGAAAATAATGAATTGGAATCATTCGGGGGAACTTTTTTTTGGAGGCCGTGAATGATCACTGCGAGTCCTGGCAGTTGCAGATGAGCGCTGTTCCGGGCTCAGGGTGGGCTAGGACCGGCTAGGACCGGCTAGGACTGGTGAACATCGAAATAGCCGGTAGTTGTGGATGTCCACCTCCCAAACATTTTCCTTTACAAAAAAAACCAATGACAAATACGTTTATATTTATATTTACATTATATAGATTGAATAATTAGGTAGAATGGTAGAATCGTAGAGTCGTAGATAAGTAGAGAGGTACTGTAGATGGACTGACGGATGGACGGATAGTATCCGATAGATAGACATCATACCACGGACATATTTAAATGATCTTGACTGACTCATCCTCAACCGGGTCCTAGCTTCAGCAACTTGATCTTTAGTAGCTGCAAACGTGATGGAGCCAGCATATTCTTGTGGGTGGTTGAATCACCGAGCAGCAAAAATGGGGATGCCACAAGGATGGGATGATTGTCCCAATGTATTAATGTCAAGGATGAGAATACATGGTATGATAGTTTCAACCAGCAAGAGAAACACAGCAGTCTGGTCAAGTATGGGTTTGACTGGCGCGAAGTAACGCCTGGCGGCCAGGCTGCCCCTTAAAGCTCACCAACATGTTTCTAGCATGGCTCCGCATAGCTCAAAAACTAAACACAACCGCGCCAAAAGTCGGGCAATTCTTTTGTTTTGAGCAATTTTTCTTGTGATCCAGTTCGATAAGTTCAATCATGGTGATATCATCATCCGCTGCTTCCAGTTTTGGTGGTTTTCAATGCCAGTTGGGAGACCTAGACAACAGCCACACAGCATGGGCACCACCAGGGACTTCCGGCCGACCAAGGTGAAGAGAGACATCGAGTCACTATCCAAGGTGGGGATGCCCAGTGGCCAACCTTAGTGCGGAGAAAGGATGGAAAACATGATTCATCATTGGGGTTTTCCTACAATGGGGGCACCCCCAAATGGACGGTTTGCAATGGAAAATCCTTGAACATGGATGATTTAGGGGTATATACCGCTTATATACCCCCATTTTAGGAAACATCCATTTGAGCAGTGGATTTTGAGGTACATTATTCTCAGATGAACCCAGATGCCTCAAAGTTCGTGGAATATCCAGGGAGGCCTGCCATGTACATGATCGAATTTAAGCAGGGGAATGCAGTTTTTGTTGAGTACCCGAGTTTGGTGCATTGGCGCTGCGAGCAACTTAGGCAACGAGCGGCGTGGAGAGCGCTTGCCAGGACTGTTAAACTTTGCTGCTGCACCTGATGGACGTCTGGAAGGATTTACAGTGACCAAACCAGACACGATCCACTAGGTCACTGGGTGGAAAAATGGAGGTGAAAAAAAAACATGGGGCAGATCAACCCAGTAAAGCAATTCTGGGACAGCATCAGGAATCCCAACCATCATGGGGGGCCCATGCCGTTGACCCGCGAGGATAAGGTCTTGGCGTTGAGCGGAAGCTACGCAGAGGCCGAGTTACGAGTGGTTAAAACTCGGGGGGTGAGAGATCGTCCAGGGCTGGGAAAACCCAAACGCTGCAGTTTCTAATGGGAAGGTAATCAACAATGCATGTTTTTAACTAATCTTTTTCATTGCTACGTTGGATTAGTAGTGTTTGGCCATACGGGAAGGAATATCACACCCACTAACAACAGCTCTAAAGGATGCACTGAGTGACCGAGTGTTTCGTTTTGCAAGCAGTCCTGGTACCATTCCCCGTCGTGCTTTTGAGTCAAGGTGCCCGGGCAAATCAACGGGTGACACTCTATCCAAGCTGGGGGTGCCTCCGTCGCAGCTTTTCTGGGCTCAGGACATCCACATTGTGGGTTGCACTTTTTCACTGGATCTCTTCCTGTTGTCCAGGCTTCGCTGTTCCACTTGCCTCACAACGCCATGCCAGTTCCAAAGGTATCATCTGAATCTTCGTTCCTGGAAAATGTCCCAGTTGCCCGGCAAAAGCAGTGAATTTCGGAAGGGCAGGGAAGTATGCGGATTGCTCCAGGTCACACGATGAGACGGCCCCAGCCAACAGGTCTAATACCACAGGTCAAGCCCAGCTACAGCCATCGTCACCCCCTTGCAATCCTAGGGGCTTGACCCGCCAAGGACTCGAACCTGTACGTGCTGCGGCAGGACCAAACAACCACAGAGGTAGACTGGGTAGCTGTTCGATGCTGGCATTTGAGCTCCAGGAGTTCCAGATGGAGATGGAGAAGGTCATGGCCAAACTGAAATCCTTGGAAGATCAGCTTCTGAGAGAAGTCCTGGAGAAAGAATTTGCGGGTCACAAAGCGGTGCCTCAGCTGGACATGAGGTCGGCAGTGGCCAAGACCCAAAGGTCACCCGGCTAAGAGGTACCATTGTCAGACTGGAATGGTTCGACAGCTCAAGAACGAGGCACCACAGGAAGCAGACATTTGTTGAGCGTGTTCATTTCCTATTCCAGAAATACTGGTAGCTTTGACTAATCTTGACGTCTGACCAAGACATATCAGGAATGTCTGGTTGATGGTTTCACATGTTCAACCATAAATATTTGGGATGATCGAGTTGACTGATGTTCTTTTAGATGGGTCTAAGCCACCACCCAGATGTCATGTCGCTCAGGACCCAGATGCCAAGGATGTTGCTCAAGACACCGCAACGAACGCCCCCACTGAGCCAAACTTGCCAGAGGAGGTCGATACTCTGCGGAGCATTTTAATGCATTTTATATCGGGAAAGTGATCACCAAAAGATGGACTCCTGAATTGAATTGTACCATCAAGCTGCTAGGGAAGAATTCTGCTTTTTCGGGACCTCTTCTCTGCTCTTGAGCACCTATATGTTTTACAAAGAAGATCTCAGCAGGTTGCCTCAGGCTTCGTCAGACCACATCGTTTGACCAGGAAGTCATTGAAGTGGAGCAGCACGAGGACAAAGAGCACCATGTTGGAATGGTCCATTTTAGCCTAAGCGCTTGGACCTATCCTGTGGTGCTTGGATTGGCAGATGCAGGGCCCTGGGACGTGGTTTTTTCCGTCTTGCTGATGTTTCTGAACTTTGGAGCCTTGGTCATTGGATGTTATTGGCTGGCGGGTGTTGGCACATTTGAATCTAAGTCGTACCCGGTGGATCCGGTGGTCATGCACCGTTTTTGAATCTCCTGGGATCTCGGGGAAGCATGGTTGAAGCAACTTGCTTGACATAAGGAATGCAGGTCATGTTTTCCTACATCATTCTGGGCAACTGGGCTGCATGTGGAATGGGCCAACTATGGCCAACTTGTGCAAGGTTTTTCTACACTTATGCTTCCTTACTTACTCTGCCCAACTAGATATGGCCATTGTGTGCCATGGTGGTCTTTCAGCAGTTGTATTTCTGTGTGCCCCGGGCACATGGTGGCAGGTGTGGACTTCATGGGCGAAGAGTTTGAGGAACAGGTCGCTTTTGCAAAGCTCCTCAGTTGCGGAACGCTCTTTTGCCCCAAGGGACAGATAAATAAGAAGGTGAAAACAACAAATCGGAAACCAAAGAAATGCTGCGAGTTGGTACTGAAACACACCCAGAATAGAATCAAGAAAACTACAACTGGTAGACCTACCATCATGAAACAAGGTTTCGAGAGCAACAGGAATCAGAGGCCATGCCGCTAAGGCGCTGGCGAAGCAGCTTTGCACATGATTGGAAGCACTTTAGCAGAATGGTGTGGGTGGCACTCAGCTGTGAATGGGAAGTACGATGAAGAAAGTCGTGTAAAACTGAATGGGTGAGATTAGACTAGACAATATACATTATATGATAGATATAGATATAATTATATATATATATATATATTTATATTATATATTTATACACACTTACATACACACACATACATACAGTATCATACAGTAATATATGCACATGCAAATAGAATCACACACATATATATATATATATGTATATATATATATATCTTACAGTATATTTATAATGATTGTGATGGTTTATGGTTTTCACATGGCAGATGATTGCTACCATTCCTCACTGCTGGGGTTGTTGGGGTAGCGGCTACTTTCTTCAAAGTCATCGCCCAAGTTGCCCACTTATTGGAGTCAGAACTGCAATCATTCAGATTGTGGCCCAGCTAGAGTATCCCAAGTTTGGGTGGAAGTTACACTTCCAAGTTCCAGTTCTAGCCCCAACTTTGGGAGGTAGAAATCATCCACCCTTTCGGGCACAGACCATTATCATCGGTGCTTTGAACCCTTGTGACTCCCCCAACTTGGTGAAGTTGAGAGGTCTCAAGAATCTGTGTGAAGTTACATCTCCCAAACATTACATCTTTGACATATCTTTGACACATACTCCCATGATCTCCCATGCTGTTTGCATGTTTCTGCTGTTTCAAATTGGTTTTTCTTCTATGCCATCCATGAATCCCAGCTACTTTGGGGTCAGCAGGGTATTCCATGGCTGCCCCAGCTGCCTGGCCCTGCTTCCCAACTTCCCAAGGTATGTGGACCTGACGTCCCGCAGCCTCGTGACACGCGTCTGCGGCGGCGACGGCTCCTTGATGTTGGCCAACCGGCAGGTGCCAACAACAGGGGAATACAGGGAGGACATACATAGAGTGTAAGATCTGTGATCTTTCATGACATAATGCGGATCATATGTTTTTTTTTAAAAAAAATTGGCCAGCTGTTGATGGGCATACACAAATATATCATCACTTCCGTGTATTGATTTGATATGTGGTTAGTGTCTATGAATACTGTACCTCAGATGCTGGGATCGATGCCCAAGGCTGCATTTGGACGACCCTTGAAGGGATCATGCGTCGTTCTGCCAGGCTACTCTGGTTGAGCACATCAACAGCTACATGGGGCTGAAACATGACGAATTTGAAGCGGGTTTCTTTCAAACTGGCATCCTGCTTTGCACGCTTTGTATCCTCCTTTGGGCCTTGTGTGTCTACAAGGAGCGCCGAAGCGAACTGCCGAACGTGGGGCCCACCCAAACAGTAAGCCTTCCTGGCTGCCAGGAATTTCGAAACATTTGGCTCACCTTGGAAGGCATTTGGCAGCTCCCTCGCACTCCTGAGACGGTCCTCCGGGACAACAAGCTGCAAAGCTTCTCGCACTGAGGGCACTTGGGTCACTTGGGTCACTTGGGACGAACAAGCTGCGTCAATGGCATTTTGAAGAGTCTCCGTGGAGGCCCCTGTGGGTTTTGAAGAATGGGTTGCAGGAAATGACTACTGCAGGAAACCCTAAACTGAGCATCTAACCCCATGGTGGATACCATGCAATCAGTCCAGTGACACAGCCGTCCTCCTTGTGCTATTTGGTGTTTGAGGCTTATCAAAGCTGCGCTTTAAATGGCTGGCGTCCACGTGTATCACTCGATTTGTGATTGCCACTGCGGCTCGGTTCCATTGGGCGATTTCGACGCCCACCAATGTTGTTGGTATTCTGGTTGCGTTGCGACAACCACCTCAACGGCTTTTTTTGCTCAGAGTTGAAGGTTTGCGGTTTCTTGGAAAGACTAAATCACAAAAATTACCTGTTGATAGTGCCTCGTTTTTTTCCCTCTCCAAAGCTTGGTGAGACCATTTTTTGGTCCAGAATGCGGTTGCTGCAAGAACCCAGTGCAGCAGCGTTTGAAGGCTTGTTGGCGTCAAGTTCGGCGTCAAGTCCATATTTTGAAACGCGCCTACTAGGCTACAGTAGACTCTGCAAAGTTCAAAGACATTCCTAGAATTCGGCTTTGGGGCAATGGTTAGCATATGTTGAGCCCTGAGGCTATATTGAGCTTTTTTTGACATGTGACATGTTTGATGTTTCTTCGCCTTACAGGCAAGACATGTGTTTTTTTTCTCCGTATTTTGGGTTAGTTTTGATGTGAGGAATTTGCCTAAAACCAACTTCAAACATAGATTCAAAGGCCATCAGCATACTTCCAACATAGACACGTTGCAAAATGAACTTCAAGGATACCAAACGTCAATCCAGCCGATGTTATACTATTCTGAGCTTATCTTGGCGCTCTGTCTGGCTCATGTTGGGTCCCGATCTTGTGGCAATGTTGGGCCTGTGTCGGACCTATATTTGGCAGCTTAGCCAGTTTCACGACCTCCACAAAAAGTCGAAATTCACACGATCCTAGAGCAAAATGAGGCCCTCCCACAAGCTAAAGCTTAAGCAGCCTACACTTATATGGCAGTGTGTCAAAACCTTGTACCCCTGGTGAACCCCAAAATAGCTGGTAAATGGATGTTCATCCCACTAAAAATGGTATTAATAGGTATTGATCCATACCCATATTATTGTTTGCAATTGCTTCTGATTCACACGTGCACACAAAACACACACCACACGCACCTCCGCTCGTATTGGCTCCACGGGGCTCAGCTGAGGTGCTTCTTATCTCTGGCACCCAGTGGTTGGCCCGTACCACGTCCATCACAGATGCCCGACATAGTTCAACTGCATGATCTGCATGTGTCTGGAGAGTTCAATCATTAAAGTGGCAGAGTTTCACCAAGAAATATGATTTAAAAACATGTTTAGAAAAGACATGTTTTAAGATTATTTTACCCAGCACATATCAGCAACTCACGAAAGCTAGCGGTAGCTAGCTGGAGTTTACTCTTGCTTAAGCAAGGGAGTGGCATCTCTGAGTCCAACCCTGTGATTTTTCACGTGAACCCCCCCTTGGGCCTCAAGTTTTCAGATGATTTTACCCAGTTGATGGTCCATGCTTGGGTGTAACAAATCGATTTGAAGGGGATAAATCCCCCTAGCAGAGGTACAACAGATCGAGCATATTTCCATTTATATCCATGTACAATATTGTATAATCATTTATACACAAACTTCCCATAAAAAATGGCAAGGTGAGGACCTGCCAGCTGGGATGAAGCATTGCTCTTGCCGCTCCCCAAGGAGCTGATGTTGAACGCCGTGGCCTTGAATGCCATTCTCGATGTGGACGAGTCCCTTGGGATGGGCTTTCTGCCCCCGTGTTTTGGGGTAGAAAAACAAACGTCCATGGATGAAGTTTGAAGTTGAATGCCAAAGTCAAAAAAACAACAACCTATCAGCATCTATGAGCTGCTCTTTGTGGCCCAAATCTTGTAATATATTGATTGATCCTAGCCACATACGGATCCACATGGATCCACTGGCTGCCCCGCTTCAGCCCAGGTTTCTATTCGCAGGGTTCACCCCGCTCTCCATCCAAGTCGCTATCGAGAAGCTGGAGCCCATAACGATCCGCCAAAGCCGAAGGCGAAGTCAAAGCGACGCACGGCATGGAGAAGATAAGCTGGGGCATGATGGGGCCATGATGGGGCCATGAAGCCTGATACCCCCATGACAGCACGTGACAAATAGCAATGGACTCAGAATGGCGTATAACTTTTAGAATGTCAGCCAGTGGGTTGGGCAGCTCAAGAACGAACCAGTTTATTCTTCTCCAATTAAACAATAAAGATCATCAATTCTTGTATGTCATCCTCTCATCATACGGATCAGTCGGTAATGCCCACATGCTGCTCAGCCAGCTACCCGATCAAAATTTGTTCATAGCTCAACCACCAGGCCATACTTTCAGGGAGTATTTGCAGGAAACTATAGTCATTTTCCAACTTTGTTTTTGCCATGAAATATAGGGTTTCAGTTAGTTTCAACCACATTCAACCATAGCTTTCCCCTTGAACCAATCAAATTGAAGCAATCCAATCAGCTGTGAATTTTCTGTTATACCAGCTAATCACTCCAGTGACCATAGGAATCCTTGGTGCTGTTTCTGCTGCTACTCTTCACCGCGCTTTTCCCCTACCTGGCTCTCTTGCAGCCGCTGGGGCAAACCATGCTGGCGGTGAAGTGGAATCTCTGTGCCGGAAACCAGCAGTTCGTGGTGGCCAAGCTGCTTGGTGAGCAAGGTCCCCGGTGAAAAGATGACCAGAACTGGGGATGAAGAATTTTTCATAGATCGATACATGGACAAAACCCCAAATTGGAGAAATGAATGACACGAGCACAGATGCCACGGAGATAGATGCGCACGTACATGTACATACAGAAGCTGTTTTTTTGGGGTCATGGTATGCCTAAAGCAATCACAAAGTAATAAGTAGAAATCTACTAATTTTAAAAATATAGAAACTTGCCAAATGATTTTGTTTTAAAGCGAGGTGACACTTCATGTTGACCCACTAAGCTTCCATAAACTTCCTGAAACCATCCAGCCAAGTTTGCTTCTGACTGACTGTGGCTCCAAATGTTGCTGTGGCATGCCCATTCTTTCAAGCTACATACCTTAGGTTGCCCCAAATCCCGAAGCAATTGATAGCAACGAGTTGGTATCAGTGTAAGAGGGGCAGATAGACGACAAGCATGCATGCCTGCACGACTGCATTCAGGCATATTCTACACACATGTGTATATTTTTGTAATGTGGATGCGTTGGTACTGATGCCTGAAAAAATCCCTGTTGGATTTCCCTTGATGTGGCACCGGGCTGCGCAGTTGCATCGCCAAGTTTTTTTTCCTGACATCTGAGGAACACCAACAGCCAGGTCATTGTGGGCTTTGAATCTCGGCATGGCAGGTACAACTTGGTTGCGAATCCCACAGGCTGGGATGGCCACGCAGCCAAGTGCCTCCCATCAAAAGCGTCACAGTTAAGACATGTTAAGACTAATGTCAACCCCGGATTGGTTTATTAATTAGGGGGGTACTCCTCCAACAGTCATAATCAAATACTTAAATGGCACCCTTCCAATTAAACAGCCAGGGGTTTATTAATCAAGGGTTGACATTAATTCGGATATATTAAGATTCATGAAACACAAAATGGCTCAAAGTTTGGTGCACAAAAATCCCTCAGCGGCATCCAATAGCCGCTAGCCTTCGGGTGCCGCCTGAGGAAACCGGCTCGGCATTGTCAGAGGCCGCCAACACCGTCTTGCAGCTGGCCGTGGAACGGCAGGTGCATCAATCACCAGGTGACGGACCCTGGGGACTTTTTCGGTGGGGCCCGGTGGGGGAGAGGGGTGCAGCAACCCAAAATGGTCCGACGTTTTCAGATACCAAAAAGATGCCTTGGATGATCTTGGATGTATAGTGACTTTACCCAGAGATGGAAGTGAACACTGCTGGAACTTTGAAGGAAAGGCTTGTGCGATGTGTTCAGTCTCCCGAATCGTCGGCCACTGCAAATAAACATAGCGGCCACGGCTGAGATGATCGCTATGGCTACTACATCTCTTTTGAGCTGCCTTCCATCTTTGAACGGGCAAGACCCTTTGGCTGCAGAGGGTGGGTTGATTCAACCAACGGGGAGAGGAAAAAACCATCTGACCAATTCATTGGGCCGAGGAAGTCGAACTATGGCACAAGAAAGCGATCAGTTCTCCTTCTGTATAGAGACAGATCATCTCGATCCAGGCCGAAGACTGGCCAGATGCCATTTTTGTTGGCGACTGGAAAACAATTTTCGGCCAAAGTGGTTTGCCCACATAATAAAAAAATATCTGCTCCAAATCAAAGCTTGGGTTCAGTAAAAGTGTTCAGAACATTCTAAATCCTCTGAACATGTTTTATCATGGCTTTTGGGATGGGCACCTGCTCATCCAACTGAGCAATATCGGTCCTGGTTGATCGATGCTTCTATCGAGTCACACGAGCAGGATTTACAAAGAATTTACTACGATCGTACGAGATGATGAGACTTTTCATTTTAACAGCTTTTAGCCAACTATAGCCATTGGAATCCCTTCACCCAGTACCAACCAATATACAGATGGCGAGACTCCTAAAGATGGCGACTCCGAGATATCTCGCATCGGTGTTTTCGCGGATTCCGGAGGCGTCACCTTTTGCCAGGCGGTTCCCTTCATGGAGACCCCGTTCTCTGGTACAACGTCGCGGCACCGCGGCTGCGCACGGCAGCAGCGCTGCTGGGGCGTGAGGATGTGGACAGCTGCGATGCTGGGCATCAACCTTGTGGATCCAGAGGTTACCCTCTGGCAAGCTAACGTAACAATGGAAAATCACCAAAATCACAATGTTTTATGGGTAAATCCACTATTTCGACTGGGCCATTTTCAATAGCTTTTTGTATGTTTACCAGAGGGTATGTTTTGGGATGGTTGAAACAAATTGACCGGTTTGGCCCACAGGGACCGTTTTACAACATTTTGGGGGAGCACCATTACCTGCACTATGTCTATGTGATTTCGTTGTCTGGGTGCTGGTTGTTTAGATGCGGTATACATAGAAAAAATCAACCCCAAATGCGGCGATGATGATTCCAAGTGACCCATCATGTTTTTTGGGATGGCGTGGCCCAACCACTAAGGAACAGGCAGCAGACCTTTGCAATCGAACAGATGCCCAGTTGCTTCGCATGGTCTGCGGAAGGACTTGCAATTGAAACCTGGTGGCACTGCTGAGTGGATAATCCAACGTGCCGGATTCTGAAACTCAATCCCTGCAAGTTGGAGAGGCAAGTTCAGACATCGGACCGGTAGGACCCGGTAGGATTTACATCTTAGAATCTAAGAATCAGCAGAAATGCTGGGTGCTCAGCAGCTTCACTGAGGTACTGATCCACATCATTTCCCCTGGCTCAAAGTACCCGCGCAAGGTTGCCAAGTTCCTGGGCTCTCCAAAATTCAAGCGAACGAAAACGCATGGACTAATTTTTGGGATGTGGAGTGGAGTACTGGCTTTCTGAATGTCTGTGGCGGTCTTAACCTCTATATTCGAGTCGCTTCGCGACGAGTACCGCCCGCACCCCAATTTCAAATATATATATATATATCATCTATATCTATATCTATATCTATATCTATATCTATATCTATATAGGTCAGGGACGACTTTTCGAAGTTGAGGAGTATGGTAGTTGGGGATGCGGGGTGAAGAACACGGGCGTACTTAGCCCAACCAAAGGACTGGGGTCAAACTTGGCCGTCCTTGGCCTTAGTTAAGTTGGACCGAACAGGAGCCGACTTGTGCCCAAGGCGTAGCTTGCCTCGAACTCGGGCCACTTGGCTCCAACTTGCCTTGGCACAACTTGGGCACGTTTGGACGCAACTTGGGCATGTTTGACCAAAAAGTTGGAAATAGCGGCTCCCCCCAAAAGGGGCCCAACGCCCAACTTAGCCCAAGTTGGATGGAGCCAATGGCTCAGGCGGGGCTGAAGTTGGGCCCAAGCCCATCCAGATGGACCCCAAACTCAAGCCATGTTCGTAGGTCATGTTCAACATGGCGCAGCTTGGGCTGGGCCCCTTTGGCGACAGCTTCACGCCAAGTTGGGCCAACGGAGACACAACATGGGGAACATTGCTCAATGCGAAGCGTCACCGATGCCAAGAGAACGTGGGAAATACCAGTGAAAATGCATTTTTTGACGATGTCGCATCAGGCCGGTAATGTCCCCCATGTGGAGCCCATGTGGGGCTCAATTTGGGCCGAAGTTGCTTGGGGCCAAGTTGCGGCTTGTGGGACCCAAGCCGGGACAAAGTTGGAGCCAAATGGGTCCAAGTTGGGTCCACGTTGGGGCCTTGTTGGCCATAGTTGGCCCCAAAGTGCGCCCCAAGTTGCGGACATATGGGGCCCAAACGTGAATTTTGACGATGTTGCGCCCATATGCAAAAGATGCAAATTACCTCAATGAGAACCATCTTTTCGGCGGCAGGTCGGTCCTGAAAATGCAACCCCTGCTGCTAAAGCTGTACCAGTTGAACAGTTGGTTCATTCGTTGCATCGGCTCCGAAACGAAACTACCACACGTTGGCTTCGGCGTGGGCGGAATTATCATCATTTTCCACCGAATTCAGTGGGTCCCTGGTGTTAGCAAGCATTTTGTGAGTTTCCACTTTCCCGGGCCTTCGGCAACTGAGACCTCTTGCTTGAACGAAGC
>Ga0126342_10002096_pt1:27500-30241 | contig 30241 bp, 31 predicted proteins | sample Cyp1metagenome_FD_92528 | JGI IMG/M metagenome (GOLD analysis project Ga0126342, IMG submission 92528) | Coral microbial communities from Lord Howe Island, Old Settlement Bay, Australia - Cyphastrea 1 metagenome | ecosystem: Host-associated > Invertebrates > Cnidaria > Coral ...
ATGACGTCATACGCACTTAAGTGCCCGCTGCCTTGGTTCCCAAAGTACCTGGTAGTAGCAAAGTCAGGAGGGAAATCGTGAAAACTTGTGCTCTTTCAAGCATCTTTGCCCAAAGTCCACTGGGGTTTCCACTAAGCTAAGGTTGAATGATGGTGTATTGTATGATGTTGTTGCGCGTAATTTCCAACGCTAAGAACCCGAGATTTCGAAGCGACTCGCCCATTGCATGGAACAGTTCCGCGCGTTTGAATGTTTTGGCTCAGTCTTCACTTCCCCGGCGTTCCACAATGCTGCATTGTGCGCTCCTAGGCACTGATGCGCTGATGCCATGATGCATACCATCCAGGAGCACATTGCCTTTGCCTTGACACATGGGCTTTGCCGCATTGCTACTGCCCACCAACTCTTCATTCCAGTCTTGACCAACTGGTCAACATCGTCAACTGGTGGTTTGTATCCAAAGCTACAGAAAGCATCCCATGTGGATGTCTTCAGCAGCCACTCGGTGGATGAAGTTTTTGGCAATTTGAACTATCACTTTGCCATTGCATGCTCTGGCATGGCTGCATTTCTGGCCGTGATGACCCTGGTGCTACTTGCTGGTGGCTTCAGTGGTGTAGTGGCACTGCCGCGACGTCTTGTAATGTTTCTCGTGTTTGCCGGCCAATCGTTGCATTTCTTCTCGCATATTTTTTTCGGACACCTGCGTGGAAGCACGTCGTTCTGGTTTGATCAAGTATGTGTCGATCAAGAGGACTCATTGGTGAATTTTCAGACCCTTCGAGCACTTCCGGCATCTCGGATTCAGCAGCTTCATGTTTGGTTTTGAAAGGGCCCTTCGCAAGTTACAGCAGTACCCTTTTACGAGGGATGGAAGCTGTTTTGAAATCAGTTGAACACTTGGACGCCATTTTGGGAGCGCAATGCATGAGTCATTTCAGTCATTTCCAGCCCTAGTTTGCGGTTGATGCGGTTACGAGTTGGGGTGAAGTCGTCTCAAAACCCTTCTTGGGCCTTCATCGCCAAGTCGACTCAACTGCTTCTTCTCTGGGACGATTCCCGGTTCGTAACGCTGATTGTACCTGGAACTATGTGTGCATGGATTCCTTCGCATGATAAGCAGAAGGAATGGAGGCCACCTGAAGGTTGGCCAGATGTTAATCATTGCCGTGCTCTCAACAAGCGTGCTGACGCTGCGGCGGGAAGTGTGAGTGCAAGTTTTCAGATTTTTCAGGAGGAGATTTCGGCAGCTCTTGTGCAGCATCACTCTGCGGCCAGTTGGGCTGCTGCAGCCTTCAAGGCTCAGAAGGAGAATAGGCAACCTTTTTGGCAAGTGCTTCTCGACCATGGCCCTGCTTGTGGTCGCGATGATGAGTGAGTCTTTGTGGTTGGCAATTATGGCGTCTCAACTATCTTATTTATTAGAAGCAGGTTGACGCCATCATCAACAACAACAGCAGCAGCAACAACAACAACAACAACAACAATGATTCCCTGTTCGAGCGATTGTGGTGCAATTATGAGCTAGCAGTCCACGCGGAGACCTCACAAGCTGGTGCTTTCAATATTGTGCCCATGTGGCAAGCAATGTGGACATTGACTTGGTTAGGGAGTTGGTCTGCTGTCAGCTTTTTGCATTTAATTGCCCACGCATGACGAAATCATAGATCAGTTCAATGCTTTTGTGCGTGGCCCGCTGCTTGAGGGCATCGTGAGGTCAATGGGGAAAGAATACCATATTTCTTTCAGTCTGTGCATAATCGCAAGTTTGCCTTTTTTTTTTATGGGTTTGGCAGAAGTGTTGGGCGGCGATGGGCAGGGAGGCTGCCAGAAATCGGCGGACAAATTTGGCAATCCGTCGGTCTTTCACTACGTGTTCGCAAATTCCGTCATGGACCTATTCCTTGTTCCTTTACCTGTTTTGGTATCAATCCCACTGTTGCTACTTACAAATCACTTCGTAGCAACAGCAAGAGTGCAAGGCGTATTTTGGGGGATGATTGTGGGATCCCTTCTGTGTTCCTTGGTCCTCTCCGTTTGCTGCTTTATCAACATTTGTGAAGCTGCCTTGTTCATAGTAGTAGCGGCAAAATTTGACTACATGTGTTTTTTTGGATTTGCTCTAGGTCTCATGTCAATTGTCTCGGCCTTGTAGTGTCTATATTTCCAGAACCCGTCGCCAGAGAGTCAACGCTCATTGGTTCGGATGTGACTTTGCGATCTTGCGGAAAAAGTGCTGCAGGCTGCGGTGTCGGGCCTAAGCGTTCAGCTCACCTTCGGTAAACTTGGCGAAACCCTGATGTTGGGAAATTCACCTACACAATTCCGGTGGATATTCTGCGGCAAAAATGCCTGTCTGACTTTGGTTCTCTCTGGTGCTTTTCCGTGTCACATGCAAGCGTTTGAGGTAGAGACAAGAAACAGGAAACTTGCCAACATACGTCCATCCTTACGAATCCTTCATATATGGCTTTCAGCTTCCCGTGCCATTGCCTTGGGTCAGGTCCAGGAGACAAGGGAGTTCGATTCGCTGCGGAGGGAATTTCAAGCGGAAGTACAGACGCTGAGCAACAGACCGGTGGCGGGAGAACGGTGGCCGGTGGCCGGCGTAGGCATCAAAAAAAAAATAAAAATGCATCAAAAAAAAATAAAGGACGAAAGGAAGGAAGAAAGGAAGAAAGGAAGAAAGGAAGGAAGGAAGGAAGCAAGGAAAGAAAGGAAGAAAAGAAGAAAGACAGGAA
>Ga0126342_10002097_pt1 | contig 30237 bp, 29 predicted proteins | sample Cyp1metagenome_FD_92528 | JGI IMG/M metagenome (GOLD analysis project Ga0126342, IMG submission 92528) | Coral microbial communities from Lord Howe Island, Old Settlement Bay, Australia - Cyphastrea 1 metagenome | ecosystem: Host-associated > Invertebrates > Cnidaria > Coral ...
ACAAACTCACCCACCATCACCGCTCCATCACTCTTATACTTCCTCTTCCCTTCTTGCTCTTCTATGGTCAGTCTAAGTCTAAAGAAGTTGGTAACATGTGGGGTTATCCGGTCCTTTAATGATATCTCAATTGATAGTCAATAGCCATTTCAGGTGCCTCAATTGGAGGTACCTGTCATATATAAGGCCTATGTTATGTACGGGCTACGTAGGGGGATCTACCCCCCAAATATGGCTTTATGTGGTTCTGTACTGTACCGCCATTTTAGGATCCTGGAATTCCCATTGAGAAATCGGGTCAATATCATGGTTGATAACTATGTAACACATCATATGTGCTCACCTCATGGGTGCAACTATTGTGGCTTGAAAAATAGTGTACATTCACATGTATGTACAAATAATATATTATAATACATGTGTATACAATATATATATACATCATATAATTCCAGTGAATGTACATAAGTATGTAGGTAGGCAGGTAGAAGGTGCTGTGTTGCAGAGTTAGCAAAATGATGTAAAAATGACAAGGATTACTTGGGTTTATCGCGGTTATGACTATAGCTAGATGGGTGAACATAAAGCAACAACCATAACTATGTGGCATCACCTTAATGGGTATCGGATAAATCACAATAAACCCCATCCCCTTGAAACTCTGGGAAACATTATGTCTTGGATCTATTGTTTGGTCCCTGGAATGGGTGTGCTGCTTCAATCATTGATGGCTGGGGATGGACCATGCCTTGGTCACCATGAACATGAATTTGAGTCCCATTTGGGTCCCATTTGGAAAAATGATGTCCTATAGCCTCTGGTAATGACTAACATAGCTATTGAAAATGGCCATTGAAAATAGTGGATTTACCCATTGAAAACGGTGATTTTCCACAGTTATGTTAGTTTACCAGAGGGTAGATTTCCCAAATGGATTTCAGAAGAGAACCATTGAACTTCGATCAGGCGACGCCAGCGGCGGGTAGAGGGACGTCATGCGAAGAGAGCGCCATGGAAGGGCACCGCGGCCGCTGATGGTTAGCCCTAACCTGTCATTACCATATGACTGGGGGAATTAACATCATTAACCAGCCACTTTAGGGTAACTAGGGTACGAGGGTTTTGACTCATAGCCGAAACTCTTTTCGTGGCAGACCTGCAGTGTTCCATGACTTTAGGCTTTAGGCTTCAAGGGATGCATTGGAACTCTCCGTGTTCCATCAATGATTACCCTCTGGTAATTTAACATAGCTATTGAAAATGGCCATTTATAGTTCATTTAATTACCCATTAAAAATTTTGAATTTCCATATATAGTTATGTTAGTTTACCGGAGGGTATCTTATACCATCATCACTGCTGCATCCTCTAATGTTTCCCTCGGAGAAATGCATTGACTCTGACAGTTTTCCCTTCCACCTCTTCTGGCTGTGAACGGCGACATCAGGCAGCGTTTCTCCGTGGCCGAAGTATATTTGCCAATTTCATGGGTCCATGTAGAAAGAATCAAGCCTTGGAGTTGAATTTTGCAGTCCCACTATATTTGTTCAAAAAGTATTGGATATTTGAGATGCTCCAAAACAAGGATTCAAATGAGGCCAGTTCTGAAGTGGATCTACCCAAAGACTCTTGCCGGAAAAAAAACACCTAAAAAGGGGGAAAGCATCAACAAATGGATGTAAACAAGGGATCTTGGATTGCCAGGTCAGTTTACTGGGCGACAAGTGGAGTAGAAAGCCCCGAAGAAATGGTAGGGCAAAAATCCGACACCACACAAAAACGTTGCAGCTTGCCCACTCTGGTGTTATGTTTGTCAAGGGAAAGCCAATGCTTCAACTTGGATGACCTTGGAGGCTAGTGAATGACTACTGACTGAGACATATCATATATCATCCATATATATATATTCTATGTGTATTATATACATATATATATATATGTAGTATGTATACGTGTTTATACATACTAGTACAGCAGTCTGACTATGACAAGGATGTTCAACTCTACTATGTGGGATATCCCCTGCAATGGGTTCAATGTTTCTATGCATATATATATAATATATAATATGTGTGTGTGTATCATTATCCTATAGTGATTGGGATTCATGGCTGCTGGAGCCCAACTTTTCAGCCCCTTGCCATCCGTTTTGGACGGCACAGCGTCCACAAGACGGCCTCACAACGGAAGAGACGACATATTGAAGCTGAGAGCGTGGCAAACCTGAAAAATGATTGCATATGTTGATTTGAGTAATTGATTACCCAAAACATTAAAAAATTCTCGTGAGATTGAATCAAAACAAGATTTGGAGTGATACAAAACTACTAAATCTTGTTGAGACATATGGGTGTGTCTGAAAATAGAGGAACTACCTCAAAATTGCCATGGCTTGTCAGCACGTTCTTCATCAAGTCATATCTATAATTATGTAGGTTGTCTCCCATTTTTGCACAAACCCATACGTACCCTCGAGAAATTTAACAATTTGCTATGGAATATATATATATGGAAAATCACCATTATAAATACTATCAACGTGCCATTTTCCATAGCGAAGTGTTGGATTACGGCTATAGCGGCTATAGAGTCAGCTGATCTTGAAGCCCAAGGTCGGGACCTCATCGTGCCGTTGAGGGTCGATTTCCAGCATCTGCACGGCGCAATGGCAGTGATTGTTTGTTTCTGTAAGTCACTGGCTGGCAGCCACCACTACACTAGTCTATACCTACTCTCTCTATAATATAATATATCTATATATAACTACAAGTATAGCTATAGCTATAACTATATACTACTCGTACTACCAGTATCTATTGGTATCCCAAGATTCAAGATTCTTTTACAGGAAGCATGTAGAAGTATGTTCACAGGTTACAGTAAAGATCCTGGCCTCAGGAAAATAAAAACTTTCCACAAAGCAGCACAGTGAATCTGAAATTTTTGAATAGTGGCACCGGGGTAAATCTGGATGCTCTTTCCATGTGTGATTTCCTGACCCCCGTGCCTCCCCTCGAGTGCAAAGGCACTCCGCAAACTGCTGTGGACGGCCGCTTTCCTGAAACGACTGCAGAAAGTTTGCAAATACAACCAACCCATCAGCAGCGAAACTTCAATGGTCAAGTGCTCACCAAGCTTGAACAGATTGAACAAGAACTAAAAAAAACACTTGCCATACCCTTGCCACTCAGCATACAAATCTAAATACATCTACATTTCAAAGCATCTGTCTCTATATAATACATCTGTTGCCCCAGCATCCCAAGACATCCCAAGACATCCCAAGACATTTACGGCAGCAACAGGCTCGACATCCGAGGAACGCCGCTCACGATAGCGATGACTGGTTCCGGTGCGAAAGCCACCCCCGGTGGGGGGATGAAAGCGCTCCTTGAGCGGATTCACCTGGCCATGGCATCATGGGGCCGAGGGAACACCAGGTGACCGGGAGATCTACCTGGCGCAAAAAAACGTTTTTTCGGCAAGTTGAATCTTTGGAAAAGGAGATATGCACATCGATTTTTTTTCAGGAATTTGAAACTAAAATTAATCAATGATGCTTCATCAATGATGCTTCATCAATGATGTGTCATGATGTTCCTCTATTTTCCCATTAAAAAAAAAACATGTTACAAATTGGTTGGTCGCAGGACCCGTTTCGCACTTGGGGTCGTGTGAGAGTCAATGCATCTTTCGGATGGAACCTTAGCAAAGTCTCGCAGCACCAGATGGAATTGATCACCAATAAAAATGGCAAATTGAATGGCGAACATGAACGTTGAAATCATGGGATGTTCATGTTTTCCATAGTTTCCCATCATATTTTGACAAACCATGGGACCCATGGGAAATGTATTGTGGGAAATCGAGTTTTCCATAGTTTTCCTATGCAGACATCCTGGAACCACGCTAGGATGACTGAACGATTTGTTGTGAATGGAAGCTTTGTTGTACGAATTATCCTCAAACTTGTCAAGAGGTTGTTTGAATTAAAGATCTGACCTAGTTCACTACCATTTCACTACCATTTCAAGTTCAGCCAGTTTCGGCCCATTTTCGGCTTTGTGGCATTTCAGCCAGTATGTTTTTTGAGGATTGGTTCCTCTCAGTTTTCCCATGAGTTTTCCCATGAATTTTCGACCAACCAACCCACCCGGACACGGACCTTGTGCATCGGAAATTCCACATGAAGATCCGAACTTTGCGGATCAAGCCTCGGAGCAGGCTTGGCTTAAGATGGCTATTTTGACCAATGAGAAAATGAGGATTTCACTCTGAAAAATAGAGATTTCACCAGCAAACATAGGGATTTCACCAGCAAACATATGGATTTCACCAGCAAACATAGGGATTTCACCAATCTGATAGATGGGATTTCACCAAGACAATATGGTGCTATAGTGGGATTGCATTGGGATTATACGTTGGGATACCCTTCGGTAGGCTGGGAAATCACCAAACGAAAATCCATGGAGGTTTCTACAGCAGTTGGGAAAATCATCGAACTAAACGAGGGATTTTCCAGCACGCTATATTTGATTACCGGAGGGCAAAGGTGGCTGCTATTTGGGTGCTCACTTTCGGGGCTTCGTTGACACCCATTATATCCCATGAAATATTCCCATCATGGGTGATGAACATCCCACTGTTGCTGGTTGAGTCACCATTCAAAGACAAAGCTATATATTTCACGCAGTATATTCCCACTATATTCACATCATACATCATCATATCAGCAGTTTGTTTAAATGCACCACTGTTGCTGGTTAAATCACCATGATCCCATCTGAAAATCACCAAGTGCTCGACCTGATTGCGTCAATTTCCTCACGGAAGCATCAGATATGTTGGCTAAGTAACGCTGGTGAAGGCAAGTACTATGTAGATGTAGATGTGTGTGTGTGTGCACTTTGATCACATATTACGTTTCATGTTGTATAGTTGTTCTATTGCACTGTTATACATACAGTATAAAACAAATGATTATGATATATATATATATATATTGTATATTATCATATATTTTATCATATATCATATATCGTATCATATCATATATATATATGTATATAGGATATACAGTATCACATGTATGTATATATATACATAGATATATGAGCTTTCCCTAGGTCACTGTGCGGCTTCTCCTCTTGCGCCAAGGAGGAGGGAGGCAAGTTGGGCAAACGACCCACCAAAGGTGCCTAGGCACAACGGGAGATGTTTTGGGGTAAAATGTTTTTTTTAATGACCATATATATATATATATATATTATGATTTATATGATAATTATCTATTGTGATTATATATGATTATATATGACTACAGTATCATGTAATTATCTATAATTTAGCCATAATAGGTTGGAGCAAGCCTGTCAAAGATGGATTAAAAATAATTAAAGATGGTCTGATTCTACAGTGCAGGGTCAACTTCGACCATTTCGATGATGTCTTGAAAAGCATAGTAATATTCAAAACAAAAAAAAACGAGAAGTGATGCACCATGGTCTTCGTAGGATTTCACTGCTCCTTTCTTTTGGGGGGTGCTTTTTGATGCTTTTTGAGGGGTCAAACGGTGAGGAAGTGGCGGGCCCAATTTTTGACCGTGGGCTTGTCACTGAGGACGCCCACATTTCGATGAGGCCTCAATATTCGTCGAGGCCGGGGGAAGTTTCACTTAAGCTAAACTTGTTGGTGAAGTCCTTGTGAGATCGCTATAATTCATCAATTTTCACAACCAACGATCATGCTTTGTTACTTACATATATGTGGTTTATCATACGTTTTTCAGGTGAAGGGTCATATTCAATTCTTCCCAGAATTACCTCCAAATCATGTATTCATACCTTAAACCGTATATATCTCTCCTGAAGGTGGTCGGTTGCCGCTTCCGGCTTGAGGCAATGACCAGGCATCGCGGGGCGACCAAGAGCTCTGCAGGGAGCTTTGCAGCGCCTGGCGTGGAAAGGGATGAATGTGGTATGGAAATCCATCCTAGAATCCCAGGCTATGGGATTTCAAACATGATGATTTTCTGGGTATGGAAATCTCTATGACTCTATCAAAATGGACTGATGAGAATTGATGACCCTCCCCCAGTTTACATCATTTTATGGCCGTGGAGGAACTTCGGCGCAAAAAATCTTCCCAATAGATTCCCCAGTTCTGCTGGATATCCCATTCGCAAATGATTCTCCCTTCCAAGAAAGATAAAATTAGATCCAGCCATGTCCAAAAAAACGTTTGGCCTTCATTCCTGGCTTCCACATCACCTCTGTCCAAATGTTGAGCCCCCAAAATGCTCAACGGGGGATGGGTCAACATTTGGTACCCCACTAATGATGACGTGATTTTCATATAATGTCAACCCGGGACACTAGGAGACCCGCGAGAAATTTGTTACACTTCGCATTGGCTTCGCTATGGCCCATAAACATACAACCAGCCCCATTAGGCCCATGGCTTTGTCAAATTACCAGAAGGTACCCTCTGGTAAACGTTTACATAACTATTGAAAATGGCCATAGAAATAGTTAATTTACCCATGTAAAAAATGGTGATTTTCCATAGTTATGTTAGTTTACCAGAAGGTAAACCCACAAAAATCCTGGCCTCAAACATGTTGGTCATTTCCTTCTGCAATTCCTGTGCAACCGACAGAGCCTTTTCAGCTGAGGCCTGGCAACCGAAGGTGAGCTGCTGATTTCTGAAAGGTAAATTAATGAAAAGAAGGTGGTTAACTGGGGGTTATTTCATATATATATATATATATATCTATATATATATGGGTTTCCATTCCATAAATGGGGTTATCCCACAATGGATGGTTTATGATGGAAAATCCCATACAAATGGATGATTTAAGGGTACCCCTATTTTAGGAACTCTCCATACCTACAGTTGGATGGGTGAAATTAAACCAACTTATGACATCTTATGCCCATGCCCCTTCCTGCGAGAACAACGTGGGGAAACCTGGGAGAACATCGGGAAAGCATGCCGAAAAACATGGAACCATCTGGAAATAACACGTCCAAACCGGAACAAAGATGGAAACGTGCGAAACAAAAACAAGGACATCGCTAAACACATGGTATGAACACACTGAAAACACGAAACGAACCAAGTCGACAATACCCAGTCATCCCAGGCAACGGGGTCATAAAACAATGTGCAATAGCGGTTCATAAAAGCAAACTTTATTATATGAATAATGATACCTCAATAATCAATATTTGTAGTATTGTATTGATCATATTTGCAATAATATCAATGAACATACGAATGGTACCATTAAGAATTACTAATAATCATGAAACTATCTGATGTTTCCAAGTAACTATTTACAATTTACAACATTTTACAACAATACCACTCTTAAGAATGATATATAATGTGTCCTAGTTCAGAAAATGCCTTCGCTATGTAAGATATGTAGTTTGTTTCAGTCAGTAGTTGGGAACCTTTGTAACTAACAAGAGATAATCAGATGAGAAGCTGTGTAGCTAAAGAAACGGATAAGTAGCAAATATGAGTAGTTGAGAAGCGTCCTATCTCACGCACTTTAGAAAGTGAGCACCTTAGCTGAGAAGTTTGCTATCTAACAATGTGTCAGTAACACAGAATCTTGGTATCTTAAGCTAAGAGCAAGGGTGTTTCTGTAGTTGAGAACCTTTGTAACTGCCAAAGCTTTCAAGCGTTGTCAATTCCGATGGGCAAAAAGTTATGCATTGTCGCACAACGAGGGTTTAGGAAGGAACATATATAATAATCATTACCGTTGATCTGCGATGATAAATCATGCCTAATCATCCCGTCATTCCAGTGACGTCGCGACATCAGGTCGTAACACAATCTATCCAGATTATCCCCTCCCCACTATATCCCCACCCCCTTCATATCCCACTATATCCCCCTTTTTGTTGGCTATACAAATCCCAACTTTTAACTTTTAAATCCATGAAGTATCCCCATCTCATTTCAATCCACATCTAGCATTGAGCACTATAAGTATTGATATTCATTACTACTACATGTATACAAAGTAGCAAATATGTTTAGAGGTTATCAAAATAAATCATATATATATATATATCATGTTTCAAAACATATATCAATCTAAATATAAACTAAGCAATATCATTAGTCATCTTAAAGGGGCTGTGATAGCCCCCTATCTTAGCCCATAAACACATGTATTTTTAATGTCGCATGTTATATATATATATATGAGATTGGACATCTTGAACATGTTACTAAAAATCTTAAAGATATGTGTATATATATATGTGTGTGTGTACCTCCTGGAGTATACTGAATATGTCGATTTACAAACATATTAACTAGAATGAGAATATAATAGATATCTAACTAACGATCAAACATGTAAATCTCGAATAGATCCAATAGTGACCTTATATGGCATCATTTATATAAATAGTTATTTATAATTATATATGTTATTATCAATAATATCAATAATGTGGGATTCACCCAATGCCATAAAACCATCCCAAAATCCACTATTTGGGTTTGAAAATAGGTGTTCACCCCTAAATCCCATTGTTTCTTTATGTTTCCGAAATTCTAATGGTATTTTGGGGTTACCCTCTGGTAATTTAACATAGCTATTAAAATCACATTTTTTTCATGGGTAAATCAAGTATTTCATAGTATTTCTATGGCCATTTTCTATAGCTATGTTAGTTTACCAGAGGGTACCTTCTGGCAACTTGACAAAGCCATGGGCCTAATGGGGCTGGTTGAATGTTTGTGGGGAATTCTCCTTCAACACAGCGTTTCTTTTCTGGGCAAATCATCTATGGGCCATAGCGAATCCAATGCGAAGTGTAGCAAATTTCCAGAGGGCATCCGAATGTGGTAAAGCCAATTCCATGCCACCATACCCCCTGGATTTTCAAACAAACCCATGGCTGGCTGAAACCAACCGGGCGCCTTCATCTCCGCCGCCTCCTCCTTGGCCGCCAGCGTTGCGGCGGCTGTGGCGGCCGCCAGGGCTTCGTCCGCACGCGCCTCCCGGGACGCCAAATGGACCAAAAATGGCGAGGTCATAGAGGAATTCCATGAAATTCCAGGATTTTATTGATTTTTATGGATTTAATTCTATATTCAAGATTTCATTGAGATTTGATACAGTGATACAGAGTTTTAATGAGTTTTTGTAGGATTCACGGATTTAAGAGGCAGAAATGTGGACATTTATGATTATTTAAATTATTTATGAACAAAAACCAAGAATGGGGTTTGTTTGTGAGGTGATCTCCTCATGTTTGCTGCTTAATATCCTTGAAAATGATGGCAAATTGGGTTTGAAATGATTGAACCATCAAAAAAAAGGAATCAAATGGGGGATAATCAATATATGTGTTTTACAAACCCCTTTTAAGAGATCCGAAAGAATATTTAGATTTAGAAACAGAATCAAATATGCAGCCATTAGATCTCTGAAGTATGTTCATTATTGTTTGCGGCGCCAAAAAATTGAATGACTGCTTCAACGAATTCGGCCTCTAAACAAATCCACAAAATCAAACATAGCCTGATAGTTTCATTGAAACAAATTACCTCTCATTCTAGTGCAGGGACGGAACCAGATTGAAACCCTGGTTTCGTAGGTGTTTATGATTTGAAGCATAGGATTGACGGATTAGACAAGTCTATGGTTGTTTTATGCATTTCAAACCAGATTCCCGCTACCTCCTTCCAGGAATTTGAATGATAACAGAAACAGATCCACTACATTTCAGATCCCTCCAAAAGGGTCACTCCAGAAGTATCACTTTGGGTGTTCATTAGGAGATGGAGTGAATTTATTAAACTATTGAGCAGTGTTCAAAACCCTGTGGCACCCTTTTGCATTGGGTACAAGTATATACATAAGCATAAATGTATTGTGTATATATATATATACACACATACATGTGTATATGTACAAGTATGTATGTATGTATGTATGTATGTATGTATGTATGTCTGTCTGCCTGCCTGCCTGCCTGTCTGTCTGTCTGTCTGTCTGTCTGTCTGTGTGTCTGTGTGTCTGTGTGTATGTGTGTGTATGTATGTATGTATGTATGTATGTATGTATCTATGTATGTATGTATCTATCTATCTATCTATCTATCTATCTATCTATGTATCTATGTATCTATGTATCTATGTATCTATGTATCTAGGTATCTAGGTATCTAGGTATCTATGTATGTATGTATGTATGTATGTATGTGTGTCTGTATGTATGTATGTATGTATGTATGTATGTATGTATGTATGTATGTATGTATATATACGTATATAGAAGTATATGTGTATATAGAAGTATATGTGTATATAATATATGTATATATCTATATAAGTATGTGCATACATCTACAGTAAATATGTGTATAAATATACATATATATATGTGTGTGTGTGAAAATTTCAGCATGTATATAAACTTGTATAAATATGTATGTATATATATATGTAATATACATGTATATATGTATATTGACGTCTATAAATATAGGTATGCATATACATGTCAGTACATGCTCACAAAAGTATGCATAACTGTACGTATGCAAATATACCTGCATATAGAAATAAACACAATACCTGCAGCCTTTCAGAAACAACCCTCAAAATAACAACCAAAAACAATCAAGTAGGAAACAACAACCATGAAACGGACCAAAAAAAACTGGGAGAGATGTGTCAGGGATCGGACTCGAAAGCTGGAAGAATGCAAAAAACAAGTGTGTAACAGAAACGTTTTTAAACAAACAAGAAAAGCGAACAAAAACAACATGTTTTATTGTTGATTTGTTTTTGTGTGGTGTTTTAGTTTGGTGTGTTTTAAGAGTTTTATCATTTCATTGCTTTTGGGCCTGAATGAGGTTTATGATTTCATGATATAGCTACATACGTATACATAAAACTATTTATGCATATTAATGCCTATATCTAACTATGTACATAGCCATGTGCCACTATATACAACCAAATTTATATAATATGTAGTTAATGTAAATAATATATACATATCTATGTTATTATGCTATATATATATAGAATTATCATTTATATCGGACAAGGTATAACTGTGTGCAACTCCTTGTATAACTGCAAATATACCACAATTACACATATATGTATTACATATATATATATATATACCTCTATGTATGTGAAACAACTACATGGTAAGGGGTGGGTAGATGGCCATGGTGTTTCAGCCACATGCAAGGATATCGGTGATAGCATGATCTTGTTAAAACAGTTCAAAAACACTGTGTTTATTTCGTGGGACGAAATGGAAGTGGTTTCATGAGGTAGAAGTTGTGGATGTTGTAATGACGGTTAAGGAGGTCTCGAAAAAAAAATGTAAAAATGAAAAATCAGTCCGCATGTTGATTTTCCTAGAGCCTGCATGTCATATTCTCTTGAAGCCTCTTCGGTCAGATGATTCTTGCACCCTGTCCATCATCGTCTATTTTTCGCATTCTTGCTGAAAAATAAGAATCATCATCATCAACATCATCATCATCATCATCATGATCATCATCATCATCAACATCATCATCATCACCACCATCACCACCACCATCATCATCATTATCATCATCACCATCATCTATCAAAGATTCAGGACACAACATGCATAAACTGTTCAGAATTTTGTTCAGCACAGACATGACAACGCCGAAGGCACTGAACCAACAATTATTCCATTTTGTGGTTTGTTGCAGAACCATTTCTAGATTTGTTCAGCGGGTGTGTCTTTGGCAACAATGTTTTTTTAGTGACAACCATCATCGATCCATGATCTGAGTCGCATGAACGTTTTTAGCCCACTCCACCACATCCCAACCCCCAAAACCCATCTGTAAAATAGCACCATGCAAATACCTATGAAACGTAGCGTGAACATTATTAGCCCACCCCACTCCACCCAACCCCAGCAGCGACGTAGCGTAGCATCACAATCATCAGATGTTTACCCGAGGTAACATGAACGTTTGTGCACAAACCGCACAGATCCTCCAGTACACACGCAAACCCTACATGCACAAAAAATGGTCCAAAAGGCCATGGCCCTCTAGCCATCCCCAGCCAAATATATATATATATACACTATAATATACTATATATATATATATATATTATAGTACATGTATATACATATATATATATATCATATACCATTTAAATATATATATATATATATAAGTATAAAATATTATAGAAATATTAAGAAGCAGTGCCATCCCATTGGGTCAGATGTCACATCAGCATGGATCGAATGCTGTAGCCGACTTACTCGTTCCAGGAGGAAAAAGCAGCAAGCAGGCTTTCGTTGGGCGCAGGGTTGCCGACCTTTTCCAATAGGAGTTGGAAACCAGTTTATCCTTTTAAACTGGTAGCGGAGCCCCAAAGAGGGCGCCCGCATGTTCAGGCGAACTAGGGCATAGGAAGCAGCGCCATGGAAGCGAAATCCGATGGTGCCTCCGGGCAATTCAAGCGTTTTCTGGCGAAGCTCTGGATGGCAAGGAGCTGAGGAAATGGAAGCTCTGGTGTCAAGCCAAAATGGCTTCTCTGAAAGACTTGGACAAGAAACAGCGCGGTCCTTGGGTGTTTACACTCTTAGATGGATTGGCGCTGGAGACTGTGGAGCACATGACCATAGAGCAGCTCACCGCCGATGATGGTGATGAAAGGATCTGGACATTGCTGGAGGAGAGATTCCCTGACAAGCTGAAGCATGATCACTTGGCCGAATGCTTGCGTGAAGTATTTGCTCTTCAAGCCAAAGAAGGAGAGTCAGTGGCTGAGTGGACAAGCAGAGTGCAGGAATCCTTCTCAAAGTGTCGTCGCCAAGTCAGTAAAATATCCTGCTGAAGCGCGTGGATGGATCACATTGAACTGCTCAGGTCTTAGCTCAGATCAGCGGGCCATAGTGGTGGCCAAAACCGGTGCAAATCTCAAGTTTGAGACAGCGGTTTCAAGCATGCGCCCCTGCTTTCCAGACTATGTAGCATCAACCAAAGCGAAGAAGTGAAATGCCGCCTTTCTGGCTGATCCCCCTCATGGTTTTCATGAGGACGAGTTCCATCATGCCAAACCAGGTGACTCTATCGTCTTCGAAGAGGTGGAAGCTTTTCTGTCTGAGTACGGTGTGCAAGCCGAAGATTTCACTGGTGAATTTGATGAAGCTGAATCCGCAGAGATCCTGGCTGCCAACTGGAAAGATCGTCGCAATGAGATAGCGCGCCTGCAAAAGACCCAGAACTTTAAACAAGTGTCCAAGATTCAACACCAGTTCAAGGAGAATCTCTCCGAGGTCAAGAAGCGCATTCGTTGTCGCAAATGCAACAAGCTGGGCCATTGGGCCAGAGAATGCACCATGGCAAAAGGCAAGGGCAAGAGCAGTGCGAGCTCATCTGATTGATCAGGTCAGGCAAATGGAGCTGCGTTGGTGGAGGGACAGCCGTTGAATGAACCATGATGTTGTCTGAATATTCGCTGGTTTCTAGCCTTGGTTTTGGTATTATCGATTCTGGCTGTAGCAAGACGCTGACTGGTCAAACAACACTCAATGAGCTGTTCAGGCTATATGAGAAAAGGGGATCGAGCTGCCATGCCTTCGCAGACAGAACGATTTGTTTGCCTTTGGAAACAACAAAGAAGAGTGGGCCGGCCCCCTTGCTGCTCAGTCGTTCCACCCTGAAGAACCTTGGAGCCACACTGGATTTTGGTGAGGGCACTTTATCCTTGAACGGAGGTGAGCCACAAATCTTGCAAGTCAACAGTGCAGGTCAATTCATGATCAACATCCTGAACTTCCCTGCGCGTGAAACACTGATGTGTGAGCAACCTGATGCCGACCAAGCTCCTTCTCCGAGCATCCGACCTGCCGAAGCAGTTGAGATCATGGCCGGAAGTGTCAAACAGTTGACCAAGCTTGAGGCCCGATGTGTAGAGTCCAATAAACATGCCTGGCAGAAGGGTAAATCTAAATGCTTGGTAGCTGAACTGTCCTCACCTCCTGGTTTTGCACTTGCCGGCAAAGCCAAGGGTTATCTTGGTTTTTCCTTTGATATCCAACAAGGGCACGATCTCTTGAAGAAGGATGTGCACAAGCAGGTCAGCCAGCAGTTAGTAAAGAAGAATCTAGGCCCGAATTGCTAGTGCTGTGTCCGGAATGTAAACATTGGGGTGGGGGCCTTGGCTTAATCAAAATAAGCTTCCAATGCGTGTTCAAATCTACAATAAGCAGGTTGCCCAGAAACAAGCTGACTTCTGCGTGGAACAGGAGCTGAAACGTGGGGGCAGAGTGCTGATTGAGCACCCATGGAGCTCTAGCCTGTGGACCTATCCGCCCATGGCCAAGCTGATTCACCAGATGCACCTGTGCAAGGCCAACATGTGTGCCTACGGCCTGAAGTGCCCAGACAGTGGCAAGCCGTTGCTGAAGCCCACAGGTCTTGCAGCATCCCACAGTGACATGGTCTCTCGTGCACATGAATGTCCAGGACACACATGTCATAAGGTGATTGAAGGTAGGTGCAAAGATGGTGTCAACCTGAGTTCTTTTGCCGCCAAGTACACTCCGCAGTTTGTAGACACCTGGCTCAGTTGTGTGTTGCCCCAACCACCTGATCATCTCTGTTTTGTTGCGACCGTGCAGGATTCCGAAGTGCTGGCCACAGTTCCAGCAGCAGTGAAAGCAATTCCGAGTGAGTCCCTAGCTGGTGAAGAAGTGTCCCCAGCTCAAATCCAGCAGTCCTGCGGGACTGCATAATAATTTGGGTCACCCCGACTCCACTAGCCTGATCCGAATTTTGAAGAATGCTGGAGCTTCTGAGAAGGCCATTGAGGAAGCAGGCCGCTTCTCATGTGAGATTTGCACTCAGCGTCAGTGACCCACTCCATGTTTGCCGACGTCAGCCCATGCCATTGTAGATTTTAATCACAGGGTAGGGGTAGATGTTGAGATCCTGTCAGGCTGGAACACCAACCAGAAGATCAAATGTTTGAATATTGTGGGTTGGGCCTCAAGTTTTCAAGTCATGGTACCTTTTCATGAAACTAAGACAGGTCATGTTCTCAAGCGCCTTTTCAGCGACAAATGGATCACCTGGGCTGGCCCACCAATTCAGCTGATGATGGGTCCGGCTCGTACCAATCAGTCCGAAACCTTGTGTCCGCTCTTGAGAAAGCTGCCAGGGTCTTGACAATTGCAGCCGAAGCACACAATCAACTCGGTAAGGTAGAAAAGCATGGTCATCTGTTTGAAGTGGTAGTGTTTCAAACAATGTTGGATCAGTGCCAGCCCCAAAACAAGGAAGAGTGGGAACAGTGTGTGGTTCAGACCATGAGTGCCAAGAACAGCATGCTCAGTCAAGGGTCTTTCACCCAATCAACATCTTTTCGGCAGAAACCCCAGGATGCCTGACGATCTCATGCAAGAGTCTCCAGGCCCAGTTGCTGGAACCGCTGCTCTGCATGATAGCCATTTTGCTAAGGCATAGGCATTCATCCAATCTCAAGATTGTAAAACCTTGAGGACAGCTTTGAATGCCCGGCCTAGAGCCGAACGTGATTTTCTGGCGGGTGACTTTGTGTGTGTTATTGGAGAACCCAGAAATATCAGAGGGGTATTCGTTTAGTTGGGGCTCGCTGGTACGGAGCTGGAATTTTTATGGGTAAAGTTGGTCGCAACATCCTGGTTTATCATCGTCGCAACATGTTCAAGGTCTCGCCAGAACATCTTAGACATGCAACGTTGGAGGAGCGTGCTGTAGCTCAGTCAGATGGGCGTGATCTTCTGGGCATTGCGGGCCTTGTAGATGAACAGGGCCACTTAAAGGGTAGTCAGTATGTAGACCTGTCTCAACAAGAATTGCCGCCCAGTCCAGACTCAGTGCCGGCTGTTCCAGAGAGTCAAAGCAATGCCGCGGAGATCGATGCTGCACCACAGCCTTCACGACATGTCTCAATGCCCAGCGTAGGGAATGCTGCCGAAGGGCTAAGTGCCGAAGCGAGTGGCGAACCCTCCATGGGTTCGCAGCCAGCTGCCGCAGAGATGTCACAAGCTTCTGCAAGTGCTCCCAACACCGATGATGTCAGGACAGAACCTTTTCCTGCCGCCGCACCAAAATCACAGAGTACTGTCCCTAAATCAAGTCAATATGGTCCCATAAGATTTACGCATACCACTAAGAAACCTGGAGTACTCATTAGGCCTCCGGAAATGATTCAATCTGATTTTGCTTGAAGCTGTTGTTGCTGATCATAGTAGTGAGAAGCGAGCATCCAGTCGCACACCTAGCTGTGAAGCGCCAACGAAAGTCTCAAGGACAGAGGCAATGGCAGCCACAGTGAAGACTGTGGAAACCATCGAAGTGTTTCTAGCCAACTTCCTGAGGAAGAAAATGCAAACCGAGTTGCATCACTCCAACAATCCTCCAGAGATCCAAGAAGCCATAGATGAATCCAAACTGGTTGAATGGTTGACTCTTCAGGATGAAAAGCGTGCAATTCGAGTGCTGGATCCCCGAGAAGCTGCATTGGTTCGAAAGCGCAAACCTGATCGCATCATGTCAGGCCATTTCGTAATCACTCAGGAGCATGAAGATGGTAACACAAGAATGAAGTCTCGATGGTGTTTGCGCGGTCATCATGATCCCGACCTGATGGAGAAAGTGGCAGCTGGAAAGTGCCAATCACCAACTCTGGCACAAATGAGCAAGAACATGCTTCTCCAAGTTTTGGTCTCATTTCAATGGGAGATGAACCTAGGTGATATCAAGGGAGCTTTTCTCGAAGCCGATGTCAAGTCACAGTTTGAAGCAAAGCCGGTTTATGCTGAGCTCCCCACCAGGCGGGGCGCCCGGCATTTTGGAGCGGACGGCAACATAGAAGGGGTGCTTGGGGCACACGTGGACGACACGATCACAAAAAAAGGCCCTGCATATGATCGAGCCATTGCAGCGTTGCGTTGTGGATTTCCATTTCGCAAATGGCGGACTGGTCAAGTAGAATTTCTTGGAGTTCAGTACGCTCAGGATCCTGTCACCAAGGAGATTTCATATCACCAGCATTGCCAGGCCGCCACTGAGAAGGAAATCTCTGCGTTGAGAGCAGTCAATGGAGCTCTAGGTTGGTTGTCCAGTCAGTCCAGGCCTGATTTGGCAGTTCAGACTTCTTTGTCACAACAATGTTTTCCCAATCCTACCGTTGAACACCTCCTCCAAACAAACCAAGCAGTAAGAAGAGCCCGACAAGATAGTGATTTGGAAATCAAGGTTCCTTACATCGATCCCCAAGATCTGACTGTTTGCTCTTGGTCCGATGCAGCCTCTGCAAATGCCGTCAATGATAAGACACAAGGTGGTTCGTTAATGGCCCTGACTGACAAGAAGTTTCCCGATGGAGTTGACAGCCCGGTGAGTTTTGTAGGCTGGAAATCATACAAGCTGCCCAGAGTAGTGTCCTTGACTTTAGCAGGCGAAGCACAGTGCTTGTCCAGTGCATCAGGTATAGCTGAGTGGTGCATGCTAATTTTGCCTGAGGCCTTGGATGGTTCATGTTCTCTGCAAGGTGTTGAAGAAGTGTTGCAGCGTCGTAGCCCACGTTGGGAAGTGGTGGAACTCTTGATGACAAACGTGTTGCCATAGATTTTGCAGTGATTCATCAATCCACAGTTCACAGTCGCCTCCAACCCCGTTGGGTGCCGACAGACAGAATGGTAGCAGATGGCCTCACCAAGGACAAAGGAGAACCCTTGGATCTTTTGAGGTCAGTCTTTAGAAGTGCCCGATATCAACTAGCTGATGAACAATTGGTGCTGGATCGAAAGAAAGAGGAGCGCATCCGGAGACAAGAACTTGGACGTGTCAGAAAAGAAAACAATCAGAAACAGACACTCCATACAGAAGATTCAGCCGAGCAAGCCGATGTATGCCTTTTTGTTTGGTAGGTGTTCTGGAAAACTGAATGAATGTAGGTCACTGCGTTTTGCCGTAAAGCGGTAACATTCCTGAGGGTTTTGTTTTCCTGCAGTATGCCAAGTGAATTCATGTGTAACAGTCAGCAAAGCCAGTGCTGATGAGGTACCGTGTTCTCATGCAGCAAAGAAAGTATGATTTTTTGATCGAACGTGTTCATACTCATTGGACGTCAGCGTTTTCGCCAAGCTCAGTGTCTGAGATTTTTAGGTAGGACCGAGCCGTGTTTGAACATTTTCGTTTTTCACCTTCTTCGCGATGCAGTCCTTTAGCACTCCAGTGACAGCACAGGAGATACAGCTTGTGCGAGACATCCTCGCACGCATGGAAGCCCAGGCCTTCAGCGATGTGGATCTCAACCCATCTTAGTGCAATGACCGATGGTAGCAAGCGTCTGCGTGACCAAGATGATTTCCCGCGTCATCCAAACATGAGTCGCTGTTTGGAAAGTGCAGCGGTCGTGCCAGTGAAGGTTTTGAGCTGATTCGTGATGTGCCCGAATCCAGTGCTCAGCAACCAGTCATTCCCAAGAATCAGCCGCCGACCAAGCTGCAGCTTCCCGAAGGAGTGGGTTCCGTGGAGAAATAGGGTGCCACTATCTGCGCCTTGCCCAAGGTGAAGGAAGAAGCCCCGACATATCATGAGATCGGCGCTCTTAGCAAGTTCAAAGAGTACCGCAATGGGGTGGTTCATCAAGGAGCCTCCAAGGGTCCCCGCTGTATTGACCTGCGCAACTATCTCATCGTCAGTGGGGCAGTCGATGCCGAGAATGGTGTGTGAATTCCGGCACCAACGAGATGCGCCGTTATCGCCAGTGATCCCTCCACGAGATCCATCTGCATGTATGAAGCTGAGGTGAACTTTTGCATGTTCCCAACGTCAAGATGTTTTCACTGCAAATATGAACGGACTGGGATGTCCGTGTGTGCCGTGGTTTATACTCCTTTGCGAAGAAAGAGGAGTTAAGAAGCAGTGCCATCCCATTGGGTCAGGTGTCACATCAGCATGGATCGAATGCTGTAGCTGACTTACTCGTTCCAGGAGGAAAAGCCGCAAGCAGGCTTTCGTTGGGCACAGGGTTGCCGACCTTTTCCAATAGGAGTTGGAAACCAGTTTATCCTTTTAAATTTATATAATATTATATATACATGATATATATTAAATATCTACTATATAACATATATATAATGCAATGTAATGTAATATAATATAATATAAAAGAACTAACATAACATAATATAATATAATATAATATTAAGAAATATAACATAATATAATATAATATAATATAATATAATATTAAGAAATATAACATAATATAATATAACAAACATAAAATAATATAACATAGTATAATATAATATAATGTATATAATCTAATATCATGTATATAATCTAATATAACATAATATAATATAATATAATATAATATAATACAATATAATACAATACAATACAATACATATATATATGTGTGTGTGTATACAAAAAGAATATATATATATATAATAACTACAAGTATGCCTTTCTATATTAATTTACATATATCTCCATGTATAAAACATGTTTTCCATGGCTATACCAGGTATCTGAAAGCGAGTCTTAGTCTTCGCCCGAGCCTTGGAGGTGGACCTTGAAGAGTCTCGGACCACTTCAGAGTCTCTTTTTTTCCCTGACATGGAAAAAATGGTGAGAAGTGGTCCATCAAAAAATTTTGGTGTTTGGTGGGGTCCATGAAAGTGGGGAATATCCCACCATATGTTTTTTATTCATGAAACTATGGATTTTTTTGGGGTCCATAGGAGTCCATAGTCATGGGAGTATCCCAGCTGGACGGTTTATTTCGTGGAAACTCCTAAACATCCTAAACTGAAATGGATGATTTGGGGCTACCCCCATGGATTGCAAACCTCTAGGGAATGGGTCTTAATTGGGATTGAATTCCAAGAAATTCATGGGCATTTGATGCGATTACAAGGATCGAATGGTGATTTAATGGGACTTAATGGGGCTTGATAGGCATTTGATGGGGATTCCATCTGGTTTACTGGGATCTGTATAATTGGATTTATTGGGGGTTATTTGTTAATAGTCATCCTTTTTACTTGACAGCAGCGTGGTTGGGGTCTAAGTTGCGTCTGTTAACTCCCTGGGGATTTTGAAGGGGAATAATAATTTACCACCCTTCTTGGGGATTGCTGTGGGTGGCCGGTGAGCCGCGTGGAACTGAGGATGTACCATCTATCTATCTATCTGTCTGTCTGTCTGTCTATCTTTCTATCTGTCTATCTATCTATCTATCTATCTGTCTGTCTGTCTATCCATCTATCTGTCTGTCTATCTATCTATCTATCTGTCTATCTATCTATCTGTCTATGCATCTATCTACCTATCTATCTATCTATCCATCCATCCATCCATCCATCCATCCATCAATCCATCTATCTATCTATCTATCTATCTATCTATCTATCATCTAATCTACTCTAATCTAAACTAGTCTAATCTTATCTTATCTTATCTATCTATCTATCCATCCATCCATCCATCCATCCATCTATCATCTAATCTAATCTAATCTAATCTTATCTTATCTTATCTTATCTATCTATCTTATCTAATCTAAACTAATCTAATCTAATCTATTTATATCTATCTATATCTCTATCTCTATCTCTATATCTATACCTATATCTCTATATCTATATCTCCCCATCCATCTCTCCATCTCTCCATCTCTCCATCGCTCCATCCATCCATATATATATATATATATATATATATTATCTAAGTCTACAGTAATCTCATCTCAGTTCATCTACAGTAATCTATGTCTGTAGTTCCATAGTTATGTGTATATATATATGCTGCATACTTATATCTGCATTACCACCATGATGATGAACTCCGTACTAGGATGCACATCCAAGTTGGAGGGGAAGCGGATGTGTTTTTGCGGTTGGTTCATATTGGTTCAGGGCGAGATTCCGAGTTCATGGATCAGTTTGCTGAACCAGTTTAGTCAAACCAGTTTCTATCAGTTTCTGTAACCCCAACACACATCCAACCAAGGTTCCAAAGAATCTACCCACCCACGCGCAGCATTTCTTCACCCAACGGGCGGTCCAAAGGCAGCATCGCCATGCGAGTGGGCCCTGCTGCCAGGGATCGGTTTTTTTTTTACGCCCCTGCGGGCGGGGATGCACCCCTATATGTTGGGATATGGGGCCCTTATGTATAACCCTGACCCTGATCTCTATAAATATATATATATATAAAGATGTAACCACCTACAAATTACCGGAGGGTACAGGAAAATGATTTTCCTCGACTACCAGAAACTAACCCTACTTCAGATATTGAAAAGAAAATATTCACCTAGTAGATGGGGACTTGCTGACTGCAGGGCCCATACTGGTCTCTTCAAACAGGAGACCAGCGCTAGCGAAGCTCAAGAGGTCAGAGGTTCTAATTTTTTACGCTGCGGCCTGTGACACAGGTACCCACAGCGGCTTGTGCCCACAACAGGGCCTATCCGCAAGCAAAACACAGCAAAACATAGCTCATAACCTTGGATACCCCTCAAGATGGGTCAACTTTGGGATAAGAACCATTTCTTGATCGCTGAGATCAAGGGCTTTTCCAGCAAAATGGGATGTCAGCGCTGAGTCTCTTTGCCCATTTTCCTGACCTTTCGTTTCGGCGCTGGGAATCGATCCTCGGTCCGGGGGTTCCCAATTGCTATCCGGCCAGGTGGGGTGTATCCCACTTGGAAGTCACGTTACCGGGCATTGGGGGGTCGTGGAAAATGTGGAGCATCAGTGCAACTAGCATCCTGGTACAAATTATATCAAACTATAGCAGCTCAAGCATAACCTCAGTCAGTACAAAACTGGGTCCACCTGATGACTGCGGCAGAGCATCTCCAAGCCGCCATCCATTGAACGATCCATCCAAGTTACCCAAGTCTTTTTGGGGGACAGTTGAGGACATGTGAAGAAATGGGCCAAATTGGTGTGCAGCAACCCAACTCAGCATCCTTCAGCCCCAAAAAAAGCCACCTGTGAACCCATACGTGGTGGTCACAGAAGTTGCATATCCCCATATTTTACTTGGGACTTTTACTAAAACGTTTCACCAATGGTCAGTACTCGGGTCTAAGAACTCTAAGAACCCCCCGTTTCAAGAATCCGTTCCCACATTGCTGCGTTTGAGTTCGGGCCGATCTTTCCACCACTCAGAGCCATAGTTGTGCACCAGTTGCGTCCCAGCAGGGATGGACATCGAGGCTTCATACCTGGGTCATTTTCAAAAACCTGGGATTCTTGAGGTTTCAGCAAAGATGTTTGGAAAATCACTTTCCAGAGTCCAGATTACCAAACTTTGGTGGAATATCTGAATATATTTTTAATACCTGGATGAAATCTTCCGTTTCAGTTCATTTCAAAGACATTTGAAGCTACCTTCATTTTCTCAGACTTTCCCAAGCTACTCCATCCCTCCATAGCTGCCATTGCGATGCCCGAAACTCCGATCGTTCTGCCGAATGTTCGCCACCTCTTGTGGCCCTCCGTTGGCGGCAAACTGCAGCACGGAACCCGGACATGGCGACGGATCCAGATAGCCGTTCACTTCAAAGCCGGGCGCAGGGTAGAACCACAAGGTTCGATCTTCATCGGGATCCAGGTGGGGATCAGTTCCTGAGGCCGAATGAGGGATGTGTTAGAGGTACCAATGATGTTCTCTTACATGTCGCGTATATTTTGATATATATATATATATATATACGTGTGTGTGTGTATTATATATCATATATCATATATCATATATCATATATTATATATTATATATTATATGTTATATATTATTTGTTATATATTTTATATTAAATACTATATATTATATATTATAGATTATATATTATATATTATATTATAATATTATTATAGTACTATATTATTATATTATTATATTATATATTATATATTTTATATTATATATCATATATTATATATTAAAAATTATATATAATATATTATGTTATACTATTATGTTATATGTTATATCATATATATATATATATTGTATTATGTATTATTATTGTATTTTATATTATATTATGTTATATATCATATCAAATATTATACTATATTATATATAATATTATCTATATTATATCATATTATAATATTATATTATATAGAATATGTTGATGTGGTTTCATACGAACCCCATCATCCCAGAAAAAATCCCAAGTCCCATGGGTCCCATGGATTCACAAGAAAAATGTTAATTTTCACAGCACGGGTGTCCAGTGGTTTGCCGCAAACCATGGTAGACCATTCGATATCCCTTTGGCAGATTAAACCTGGCAACTAAGATCTTGCCAAAACCCTTGGGATGCTGGTAGACCTTCAACGCATCATCTCCAAACTTCAAATGCCTCTCACAGTAGGGGACCGGACAAGCCTTGTGTCTCGTAGAGAAAGAGGTCCTGAGAGACTCGGAGATTCCAGATCCACCGAAATTATGGATGTTTGAAGGCGCACAGCGGCGCACACATTAAAAAAAACGTTGGTCTTTGAATGTTAATATGTCTTTAATATGGTTGGATGGCTACCATCAAAAGAAAACTCTGAATGTCAACTTGTGATTCCAAACAGTGAAACTCATCTGGACAGCCAGCTTGCTTCGGAGAGATGTCATTTAGGGACAACTAATTCCCAAGTCCATATTCATTTTATTGCACCACTCTGAGTTACTGGAACATCCCTATGCTTGTGGCTGTGTCTGACAACATGGTACCCCTGAATCCACCATCATTTTCCCATCATTTTCCCTATGAAAAATGACAAATGTTGGGGGGTTAACCCAGTGACAAAGCCATAGGTTTAACACCAGCATCCGAGGCTCTGGACGGCCCGAGGACAACGAAACCTGGGAGAAAAAATCCCCACGGGGACTGTGGATCTGAATCTGTTGACCAACGTTGAGGATGTTGGAGGGATTAAGCCTTAAGCGATTTTCAGAATGCTGAAGCATGCTGAAGCCATGTTTTTTTCCATCTTGTGGGTTGTCCTCCCATCATACCATGGGGATGTAAACCTCTATCAGCAGGATTCTGACCACATTCATCATAAAGAACCCCTAGTAGGAGTGTAAAATGAAATAGATCCAATACTCAACCAGGGTCTCCGTGAGAGTGGTGAACAAGTGGAAGTGATTGATTAAACAATGACCAACTTCCACCAACGATGTCCCTTTAGGAAGCATGTTTCTGGAATCAGCTGTTTTATCGGTGAAAATGGGAATATCATCACCCACTTTTTCCATCCATCAACAAGCAGTTTGCGTAGGAATGCAAAGGTCCGCGGTGTGTGGTACGCAGCATAGACTCGGCAACTGGTTACCATTGGTTACCAAGCCTGTCGAGCATCATATCGAGTCATCTGAAACATCCAAGTGTGCAAGCCCTTTGAACATGTTCTTAAAGCCCGAATCCCTATCTCCATGCAAAAAATATGCCAATGATATTTGCCCAAAATAACTTTGGGACCCGCCAAAGATTTCCAAGTCCGCCAAGCAGCCCATTGGAGCAGTGCGCAATGCACTGCCTGTCCGGCTTCCCATGCGGCTTCTTCTGCAGGGAACATGTCGAAGTCCTGGCCGCCGCAACTTGGTGTGGGCCGGCCGCATGGCACGCTACCTCCATTTCAGCCCTGTTGCACTTGAATAAAAACCAAAGGTGCTGTATAAACACTATCAAACACGCATATCCCAATGTAGCTGGGGTTACAACATGTTACAACTTCCAAGACTATCATGACTAGGGTGGATAGCTTCGGATAGCTACAGTTTCTTGTCTCAGGACGAGTCTATCGATGATGTTTGTGGCACCAAATCTTTGTCGTGGACCAAGTTCCCGTCGCAAATCCGGGGAGACGAAGTTATCAAAAGGAAGGTGTGGCGGTGTGGTGTCAACTGAGAAAATTTTTAAATAGAAAACATGGCTATAGCCGATCAAATGAGTTTTGGCATGTTTTGGCATGTTTCGGCCACAGATTGTGTGTGGGTATGTCTAAAAACTGGCCATGTGACCCTCAGATTTCGTACGCAGTCCCAGGCATATCAATTTTGGTATAGATTCCCCTCAGATTGCCCCCAACCATATTGCCCTCGACTACTTCTTCCAGTTAGGCACCACACATGGGGAGAACTTGGGACAACCGCATCACAAAGATTGAAATCCTCTTCAAGTCACAAATGGCCAATGTGCCAAAGAAATTCTGGTGGAACGCCATCTGGAAAGGCTCCAGCTTGAATGTCCGGTTACTCTGCCGAGTGTCAATCGCGCCACAGCTTAAAACTGATGTCCAAGAACCACCGCTCCAAATTATTCCCAACAGAATTGGCTGGTGTCACATCCCAAACTGAACAAATTGGGTCAAATCTGCAATGCCCATGTGAGTCATGGTCAAAACATGGGTAGATGTGGTATATGGGATGTTGGTCATCCATCCAATGGGAATCCAAACATCATTGGTATATAAAACCCCCGAAGGATGACCATCCGCCGCAAACTCGGCTGTCCTGATGATAGTCATCACGGTGATGTCAGCTCCCTGAAAATAACGCCAAGCTGCTCGCGTGTCGCTTGTAACGTGGCTTGAGCACTTGTCAGATGTTGAGCTCTGTGAAACCACATGGTTCAATACCCACTCTTTTCAAACATCAACTTTCTGAGCCACTGCAAAAGTCTTGGTGCATTCTTTGCGCGGCAATTTAGGGTTTTACTATTGGTTGTTTCCACTAAAACGGTGTGTGTTCTTTGAAAAGTGTACCCAGATTCGTCCCATGGTCAGAATTTGTGCCGTTCAAACACTTTAAAAGATGTTCCAACGGAAATTGGGGGCCCATCCTCCGGTGCTATTGGATAAAACCTATGGATACCTATGGCCCTTCTCCATCAGCGACACCTGAGCCGAAAATCATCGTGAAAATCCCAGTGACTTCAACAGTTCAACGGAGAAATCCTCAAAGTCCAGGAGATCTGGGATGGGAAGTATGAACGAGCGAAGTTCTGTTTACCAAAGAATTTGGAGTTCAAAAAGATACGGTATACCGTATACCCCAATCATGGTAATTTTGATAAGGAAGCTGATTTTCGAACTATCATGTGCTTCTGAAATTCTTGATAGCTCCCTGGCTCCCCATTGTTGATGGGGAATATGAAGACACCCATAGCTCCTTAGCTCCTTCCCAATCCCACCGGCCAGCTAAAGAATTTGAATTCATGGGCACACCAGTATTCTTAGTTATATATAACCTCCATGCTTCCCATCAATCTCATATGACTCATGTCATATTCGCATTTCTATTCCGATATTCCCATTGAATCTCCGAAATCAGTCTACAGGGTCTATCAGGGTCTCTCAAGGACAACCGACGACCACCTGGTTCGCTCTCCAGGAGAGCAAGCAATTCTTGTGCATGGTCCTGGAGGTCTGGAGGAATCGGAAAGTTTGTTCTGTGTTTTGACACGTTTCACGCTCTGATCTCACTTGCGCCCATAGGCACGACTCACTTGCGCCCAGATTGACCTGAACATACCTTTATGTGGAAAAAACCACCATTTAGGGTCTACTCTTAGAGGACACCAGGGGGGACTTGGGGGACTAGGGGCTTGGGGACCAGGGGGGACTAGGGAGGGAAATGGAGGCATGCAGCGAGGCCGTTTCCGATAATGTGGTCTTTAGCTATCCCCAAAAAAAAGGACCAACGTCCTGGTGGGTGGCATGGCTACAATATGCTTCAATCCAGAATTGCTTGGACTTTTCTGATCTAAGACCTCAAACAGAGTGCTACTCTCAGCAGCTTGGCTTCAGGTACCTCGACTTGCCCTCATGCCAATTCAAAAGCCGCATGATAAATCAATGGTGAACTGTTTTTTATCATGGTAGTAGAGGGGAATTATCACCATTTTTCTGGTTTTATCAACTGCCAGGAATCTACTTCCAGGTTTGAACTGTTCTAAATCCACCGGTCAAACCTGGCAGTAGATGGTTTTCGTGCACCTCGACGTCGGCCATGAGCAGCTTCAATTGACTCTCTGCCTGGGGTGCCAACATGTCAATGTTTTTTGGTTCTTCCAGTTATAGAAGGTAAATGTTAATCCCTGCTTGGTTTAGTTGAGTGTTTACATTTTACTTGCAAATGAAAACTGTTTTGTGCTGTGTTTTCCTTATTACTCAGCCAGAGCTTTATTTCTACTCCGGGGTTAAGGCAGTTGATACATGCTTAATTACAGGACAAAACCATCAAAACCTTTCTACGTGTATCTGCGCAGCTTGGGCATCTGCAATCAGTTAAGAATCGCAAGTTCGGATCTACCGAGCTTGCTTCTGCAATGTCTTACCCTCTGGTAATTTGAAAAAGCTGTGGAACACTACCCGTTTATAGATGATTTGCCGATTGAAAGTGCTAATCTCCATGGCTATGTCAAACTACGCCCAGACACCCCGTGTCGTCCCACATCACTTTTAGGTTTTCAAGGTCTTAGGGTTCAAGAATTGGGGTTTAATGGTTCATGTGTTTTGCTTGTAGGATGCTTTCCTTTTATATATTTGTCAATTGTTCTTTTGTGTGCTAGGGCTTATGCTTTGGGGTTTCAGCTCTTAGGGCCTTAGGATGTTGGGGTTCAGAATGACTTGTGCAATGACGCACAAGTCCCCTACCTGAGCTTTTCAGAAATGCCACTATTTACGGATATTTACGGTGTTTTGAGAGTGCCTCAGGCAAGACGAGGTGATTGCCCGCAAAATTACTGGGGGGATCGCCAGCTTTGTATCCCTTTTTGGTTTCTATGTACATCTTCATTGCCATCCAGAAATTAACATAGCTATGGAAAAATTGCAAATTTATAGCTGCTTTACCTACTAAGATGGTGGTTTTCACTAGCTATGTTTGTTTCACCAAAGGGAAGTTTTAATTTTGATCATGTTCATCACTTCCACATTGTTCTACCGTGGGTCAACATGTTCTTCCGTTGCCTCAAAAGCTGGAACCCCACAACCCATCAAGCAGTGTATCATCAAAGCTTCCCCATTAAGATTGCTATTTTAGGGTATCCTCCTGTAATCAAATGTGGCAATGAAAAATCCACCATTTAAATAGGTGATTTTCCTATCAGAATCTCCATTCATAGAGGATTTTCCACTGCCACGTTTGAGTACCACAGGGTATCAGCCTATGCTTGGTTTCCCAGAAACATCTCCGCAGCTCCGACCCCCAAAAAACTCCAGACCGAGCCGTCCTCCGACGTGCGCCGCTCCAAATCGAAGATCGAAAAGCTGTGCTTCTCCTGACTCGAGAACTTGGAGACCCGGAAACAGGACATTTTGGGGGGGATTGATATTGTTTAATATTCTTTAATCTTCTTATACATGGTTCAACTTCAGAATTTGGGATGTATAATGAATTATAATGAATTATAATGAATTATAATGAATTATAATGAATTATAATGAATTATAATGAATTATAATGAATTATAATGAATTATATGGATTTTACATTGTCTAGGGCTAGGGTCAATAAATTAAAAAAAATGGAAGATGACGATTGCAGGATGGCTCATGGCTAAGAATATCCTCAAAATATTGAGGAGCTTGTGGTATTTAGATTCGTTTAAATCATCGACCCGAAAAGGGAAAATTGGTTTCAAGATGTTTCAGGGAATATGGGATAATCATGGGATAATCATGGGATAATCATGGGATAATCATGGGATAATCATGGGATAATCATGGGATAATGGGTCAAAATTGTTGACCCATGTTGGTCCCAAAAAAATTGAGACAGAAAAGTACTCAAAATGACCGAGTCTGAGGAGCAGATTTCCACAGGCGGGGGGCCCTAGACAAACAGCTGCTTTGGAACTCTGAAACAAAAAAACAAAGGAATGGGCAAGACAACAGGATTGACAGGATGTACAGTAAACTGATACTTGCACAAATCATCACAAATTGGCCGATGTCTGATACACATGACATGAATTGCGTTGATTCAAAAACGGGGTGTTTACCGCGGCATGTGTATCCTGAAATGGTGGATTGGCTCACAATGGCTCACAGGAGTTCACCCCATTCGTATTATGGTCAATTCTAACCATTTTGGTTTGAAAGCCCACCCATTTATCATAATAGTTGGGATGATTTATAGTTGGGTTTACATGGGTTTACCACATTAGCCGAGCTACATGTGGGGTATTCCCAGTCAGGGGGTGTTAACCGACAGTGCTACCTGGTTGTTGCACATTCAAGTAGTTGGTTCATAGTGATGGTTGTAAATGTTGTAAGTCAGGGGCTTATTAGATAGGATTCTTAGCCGCTTCACCAACATTTTTTTGCGTATACTCCCATCGACTCTCCAGCAAACCCCCAGGCAAACCCTCTGGAAATCAAACATGGAGGATTGGACAAACCCCATATCAAGATTGTTTTTTTTAATCACCTACAGTGTAAATGGATGTAAGGGATGATTTTACTGGATAAGAATGGGCTCTACAGCCTGTAACTGGGTTACTGGTTTACCGGTTGTTCGCTATGTTGAGCCACCAATCCCAAGGGCCGAAAGTCTGAGATCATCCTCTAGTGCAATGGCCGGGTACCCTAAGCATAAGTAGATACCTAAACCCAAGCTGAACGCACGAGAAAACACACAAAAACGCTAAGAAACTAAAAAGTTGTGCTGAGATCACCAGAGTTCCCCTGCGTTTGGCAAAAAGGCACGACTTCCAGGGAAAGCTTCGGAGCCATGCCCTTGAGATACTCAGCACCCAAAGGACCGTCAGAAATCCAGCCCCATGGACTCTGATGGGATCTCTTAGGGATGTCCTTTCTGAGACCCTCCGCATCCCAACGGCGGCACCTTCCATTTGGAGAGCTGTTCAAAGGATTCCTCCCCACGTTGAATACCTCGGGCATCACAGCTCAGTAGACGGACTGTAGACAGCTATGTATAGTACACTCTGCGGATCTGTGTGTGTGTGTATAATTGTGAATTTAATTGTGTATATTATATATATATATATTATATATATTACATATATATATATATATATGTTATATATGTATATAGTATATCAATTTATATCATTATATATAATTATATATATATAATATCATATATGTATACTCAAATAGTGAGTTACTATCCGAACCCGTAC
>Ga0126342_10002098_pt1 | contig 30232 bp, 30 predicted proteins | sample Cyp1metagenome_FD_92528 | JGI IMG/M metagenome (GOLD analysis project Ga0126342, IMG submission 92528) | Coral microbial communities from Lord Howe Island, Old Settlement Bay, Australia - Cyphastrea 1 metagenome | ecosystem: Host-associated > Invertebrates > Cnidaria > Coral ...
CACGGAAAGGACATCCACAAATTTGGGAAGGTCCCATCGCTTACCACACGTTTGTACAATAATGATATATGGTAAACTTGGGGGGTATCGCTTGCAGGAAACTGCTACATTTATATATATATAATTCACAGACATCAACGTCCAATTTGGGTATCGCTAATGTGGATATTAGAGAAATACAATGACATATCCTTGAAAAGGGGCATCGCTAATTTGGGAAGGTCCCACCGCTTACCGTGTGTTTTCAACAATTTCCATGAATTTCCATAAACCAATGTCCGTCGAATACATATTTAGTATTGCCAGGGCTTTTGCGGTGGCTAATATAATATTACAGTGTGTATATTATTGTATGTATGTTATGTATGTAAAATGTCATCTTATGACCCAGCTATACTGGTGGTCGCAAAGGTTATAATGTGGTATAACCTATTGATCAACCGGTTCTACCAATTTCTACTTCCTAATGATCTCCCCAGATCGAACCGAAGCCCGGTCACGGCAGCGCGCTGGAGAGGAAGACAGTGCTCTCACGCAGCATGGTGGCCAGCTGCGCCTCTGGAAGTAAACATGGGGACAGGGAGAATGGTTATAGAAATACTTGATGTAGCTATAATGGTGATTTGTTGCTGATTTTCGTATTATGTTGGCTTACCAGAGGGTATATGGGGACAATGAAGGGGATAGGATATGGATTTAAAATGATTCATATGGGCAAAATAAGACAGAACCTGCCATGAGTTGGGGGTTAAAAGACTACTTTCCACTCAAAACTTGGCTATTTTCAGGGTTTGTGTTCATTTGGGGGAGGGTTGTCACCATTCTTGCCGATGGAAATAACCATACGATTTATCTGGATTATAACATATTTTCAGACACACCTATGTTTGTACCCAGTTATATAATATCGGACTAGGACTCAACCCATTCTATCAGTCATATCCCCATGTTTAACACCAATTTTGTATATAACAATAATACCAAAAGGTATGCAACCAATAAGAGTCATTTCCAACGACATTTTGTGGATTGAGGGTGATATATTATATTGAGTAGTTTATTGGGAAGCCACATATTGCGATTTGATGCAGCGTCCCAAATATACTCTGAAAACAAATCCAGTGGAGTGATCCCAGTAACAACTGAGTGTGGGTCTCACTCTCCATGGTTTGAGGGGACATTTGCAGGAAAACCCAAGGTTTTTATTTGATAGCAAAAACCATAGTTTCCTGCATTTCCCTTCAACATCTGAAACCAATTCATTGACAATATCATCCCATCTCTGTTGGTTTACATCTTCGTTTTGGCTGGTGACCAGGGACAATTCCTGCGATGAACAAACAAGTTATGGCCGTTGTTGATCATCGATCCTAGTTTTTGATGGTTGAAACGCATGTTTGGTTGGTTGAAATGATGTTATCATCATCCAGTTGGTGTTGGCCAAAACAATTTTCGGAGATTTGTATTTGGTTGAACACATCCATTCTTGATGGTGTGCAATGGTTAAACTGTTAAATCCCACATGTACTTGTTGGTTTCTTGAAACAAATCCATCGTTGATGGTCTCATCAATGTTTAGTGCACCTAATGGGCTCGAAATCCAGTGGTTTTTCATGATATTCATCACTAAAATTGTCATGTCAGGTGATCACCAAATACAAAATACTGGTTGGTTACATATCCCATTGATATCCTTATTCAATCCCCATAAAATCATACCAGTCATCCACCAACCATCATTTATCAATTATTATCCCCATATTTCTGATGGTTTAAGCCCCACCCCGTCCTCCTCCAACTCCACACGCTTCTCGCGCCACTCCGCACGCACAGGGCCCACATGCAACGACACACAGGGCTGCAGTGAGATGGAGAGACCACTGCAGGTGAGGACTGCCTGCAATGCCCAGGATCTGTGGTTTATGCCTCAATTGATCAATAATAACTTATGATAATTGGTAATCATGATACGAGTATTACCTGATCAACAATTTAATGGATCTGTGGTAATTTATCATAATTAATGATACTGCACTGCTATAACCGGGCTATAACCTCAAAAATCAGGGTTGCCCCCCCCAGGTAGAGGGGTAAATTGGCTATAATGTAGAGGTAAAATGACAAATTTTCCCTCCTTGTGGTGATCATTTACCTACAGTGGACTGGAAAAACCCAAAAATACCCCATGAATCTCATGAATCTAACTAGGGTATGTTGGGTATATGGTTGTTACCGTAACTTACGATGCCTGGGATGCAGCCCTAAGTGGGGTTTAAGCGGATTCGAAGGGATTGGAACGTGGATGATTCGCACTAAAGGGGCTGGCTCGGAACCCAACAAAATATCTCTGCATCACGCAAAAAACGATTAAACGGATTAAACACTATACCGAAAATCATAAAGATAGTATGTGTGTATAAATATAATTATATATCTATAATATCATATCATTCAACAATTCTTCAATATAAATATATATATATATATATATTTATTAAACTACGTACAGAATATACATACTTTAAACACACATCACATGTCTGCCATCTACTGCTACCCGCTCCACCTGCGTGATGTTCGTGGCCGTCGGCTCTGCAGCGGGGCCCGGGGGCCCCGGGGGCCCCGGCGCGGCCACAGGGCTGGAGGAGTGTAACAGGGGTTGGAGCGTCTCCTGCCGACAGGATGTAATGGTGGGTATATGGCGGGAAGAGTGGAGGTTGTGGGATATCAGATATCATATCCCCAGCATAGGACTAGGATATGGGCCATGGGATATTATATTCCCACTATAAATAGGGATATATTGCAAAGAACATAGCATATGGATGCATATGGTGGGCTTAGGCCAACCACAACAAGGATTGAATCGGGATGTAATAGGGAAACTACCCACAAACATAGAAGTTTGTAAAACCAGTTTCTGAAATGGCAGTGTGTCAAAACCTTGTACCCCTGGTGAACATCAAAATAGCTGGTAAATGGATGTTCATCCCCCTAAAAATGGTATTAATAGGTATTGATCCATACCCAAATAAGGATAAATGATGTTAAATTGAAACCTTTTGGGGTTACTACCATGATCATACGTGCTATACGGTCAAGTTACATGGGATTTGTGGTGCGGCCAGCCATCCCGTGCCATGGGAATCCAATCTCATTATATAATTAATGTGGCAGCTTATGGTTTAAATTACAGTAAAAATAGGAACATTGGATTTTTATGCATTTGGATGCATTTGGAACAACTATTAATTGGTACTAGGTGTTGCACTATAGTTTATTTTACTCCCACTTGTGGGATTGGTTGCTTGACAACGTGTTGCCACTCTGGGATGTGGTAAGAAATGGTTCAGCAACTAGGTGGCCGCGTTCAGTCATCCCCGCCCGCAAAAAAATCACCCTGGCCCATGGGCACACGAGATTAGGAAGTCACCCCACTAGTAAAACATCACCCTTGAACCGTGAAACCTGGTTCGGCACACCATTTACGCATACATTCTATAATAGTACATGAATCATAGGCATGTTGTGGAACTATTCATTGGGCAGGCACAGCATCAAAAGGTACTCATATCTTTCGGGGGAATAAGTGGTTTGAGAACATGTACTCACATTAGTACAAATGCATACATATGTGATATGGGTGAAGTATGGTCCAGTATAGTTGGTAAGTTGGAAAATGGAGATGATTGATGATGATTGTCTATTTCTTATTGACCTGTTGTTTGTAAATGATCACGACAAAGTGAGAACGGATCATGAACACGGAGGAACGATACAGTATCGCAAAGCAATTGAGAACAGGTGGGTGAATATCATGAACTAATCAAGCCTACATAGCTGAATCAAAATTATTGTCTGACCAGTGTCAGTAAACTGTATGTCAGAAAATGGAAAACCGTGCATCAATTCTTGTGAAAGTAGCTCGTATGGCATCTTGGACATTTTTGAAATGCAAGTCAAACGGGATGTGACCGGATTGTCAAATCGACCAACAGCATAAACACCCTTACCTGTAGCTGGTGAGAAGTGTACCTTAGTTAGGATTCGGGATGATACCGAGTCCACGGTAAAATCAAGGTAGTATTAGTCAGTTGTTGCTGATTGGCATCAATGCTATACGTGTCGTGTACATATGCATATACATATATGTATGGACATGTCTACGTAGAGATTTACACCTAAGACTCTGTGTTATTTCATGCATACGTGAAGGCACATGCTTTTTTAAATCTCTGACTCTTTTCCTGAGTTTACATGGCATGATCCCCAAACTATCCCAAACTTATAGCATTTGTATCTGGATTACCTGGATTACAGTCCAAAGACATCCGAGTTGACGACCATGATTCCCCACTTTCCAAGCACTTCGTAAGTTCAGAGATCATCCTAAAACAAGTTTCGTGGTTCAACCCCCGTCTTATGGATTTGTCTCAAAATCTGGAACCCCAAAATCATAGAAAGCTTATAAGCTTTTTCTCCATATCCACATTGCTGTAAATTACATTAGAGTAAATCCACAATTCTTGGTGGTTAAAACCCAATCGAAATAGCCAACAAGGCCAAAGTTTGACCCATTTCCCGTATCCGTTAGCTTCAAATTGCAAAGAATCTCCACAAAACCAATTGGGTGTTTCTTTAAATAGGGGGTACCCAAAAACCATTGGTTTTCCATGAAAACTTGTCAATCGAATGATTTTGAGGTTCCCCATTTTAGACACTCCTGAGTTGGTATAACCCATCGGACCTTCGGATGTCGGTCTCCATGACCATTCCATTAATTCCCATGTTTTTGGGTACACAGATGGTCCACTGACATGAGAATTCCATTAAAATCCCACCAGAATCCTACTAAAATTCCATTAAACTCCCAGAAAACTCCCATAGATTCCCAGCGATTCCCATCGGATCTAGGTCACAACCATCTCCATGGCTCCTTCATCGCCATGCACCAGGAGGGCTCCAGGGACACTTCGGGCCGTGCCAGGTGCACCGACAAACGCCAGAGGCTCGGGCCCTGGCACGGCGGATGTATCTTGATGAGTACTTCCATATTTGCAACTATTTGCAACTCTAGATATATTTTATGGAGTTATATTATATTGGTATACAATATATATATATATAATATACTAATATAAACAAAAAAAAACTATCATTATTAATATGTCTTTAAGTGTGTGTCTTACGTATTTGTATACGTGTAATTATATATGTATGTATACACTTGATCCGTCGAGAGGCGGTGACAATGTGTAAAGTATGTCAATCACATCATATTGAAATAATGATATGATATGTACCAACAAAAATATACCATTACAAACATATATATATATATACCTAAGAATACTGCTTCAATGATCTATTCAATATACTGCAGCCTGCATTTTATGCCTCGGTTTGAATTTTGATTGTTACTTCTACTCTGAGACACTTTATTTCTGTAGGTCGGAGAAAGTACTGGTATCCACCGTTGGAAAATTCAGCGGCATTGTTTCAGTCCGCTGCCTCTGGATGCTGCGATCCTGCTTCGGACTCTTCTGAGTCCTGGAATCGGCATTTGGACTTCCCTTGGGGAAACGTTTTTAAACGTGGCTCAACTCTTGCCCCCTGGCCATCAAACATGGCAAGGAAAACTGTTTATGTCACAACATGTTTATATAATTATAATTATAATTATTTATATATATATATAAACATATAAATTGGTGTTTTCCCATGTTTAAATAATATACATTATGTCATAAATGGTTTCATACCATTAGAATGTGTGCTTGCCATGTTTAGTATAATTACCGGAGAGTAAGCCCTTTACCTTTATGAAAATGGATCTGGACGATGATCTTACTCCATCAAAGGTTCATATATGTTTTCGGAATTGTTGGGAAGCAAATAAAGAAAAGCATGGAAGGAAACTCTTTGGGGCATCCTGAGGTTCAAGGTTCTCCTTTTTGGATAGCAAAAGTTTGATGAAGTTCGTCTCTCTAAATCACATCTCTCCAAACTTGCCAAGGGTTTCCTTACACAACTAGTGCCAGGTTGTTTCACTACAAGAATGGGGTACCCAGTATAGGTTCTCCTCAGTTCAACGACTGATAATTTTGGTATACCCCGTTCAGCGTGCAGGGCTGGTATGGGTTGCTGGCTTGGATCCCCACTGCCACTACACCATAATCTTTGCAGGACGCTACCACGGGTACTGCCGTCACCAAAGACTATATGATACAACCAATATGGCCAGCTACTGCCAGCTAATGTGCCAACATGGCAAGTTGATGCAAGCTGCCACTCAACCAGGAGCTAGATCTACGTCCTAATTGACGGCACCACCAGTATCATTTTTTTTGCGTAGATCAGCTGTTTTATGGTGTATGGGGAAATTGTAGGAATTTGATGGAATTTGGTTTCTTTCAACATAGTATCCCGTGATCACATGATTAAACAAGATCCAACAATACCAATCGATTGACATAACCATTGCAGGTCACTAAGATCGAAAGCAAAACAGGGGGCTGCCCCAAAACAACCATTTTACTGAGGAAAATGATGACACCCATCTATGTACGACCACTTATGATAATGTTGGAGACCCTACCTTCTAAGGGGCAGTTAGCCATCCTCTCCGAGTCTCCTCACTCTGGTTTTCACGCGCTGATTGTGGAAGAAATACTTCGGGAGGTACGATCAGGAAACCAATACGTACCTTTGGAGGATGCAGTTGATGCATTGAAATCACAAGATCACCAACAAAAAATGTATATAATAATTATAATTATATACATATATATATATTACAGTATAAATATTGTTTATATATATATATTAAGTTGGGCTTATATGAGTATCAATCACTACTCAAGATTCAAGGTATCACAAAACGTCTGGATGTGGTTCACTTTTTTTAATATTTTTTTTGGGGGTACTGTACTACCGTACACTTATGGGTTCAAAGAAACTTAGTGCCGCAGGGATTGAACACATGAGAAACACATTGGTGGTGTGGGGTGTCAACTGTACTGGAATTGACTAATCACATCCCCCTATTATTTGGGGAGGGGGGGTTAGTATTAGGGGGAAGGGATTATATAGTGGCATAAAGGGTTTCAAGGGACCCCCCCAGCTTGTAGGCAAAACAACTAGATCAATAGATTGCCAAGTTTTGGGCAGATAAGGAAAACATTGCAAATGACAAAGATTGGAACATTTGGAACATATTTTGCAACGTAATGGATTGCAACTGGGCACATCTGCAACAGGTGGTTGAAAGCGATGTTATCCCAAACGGCTCGCACCTGTTTGGATTAAGGAGGACTAGCACCCCAAAATGGCGGCTTTTCAATGGCCTACTTGCATTTCCCCTCTACACTCACATAGGTCTCGCTTAGCGACTTTAGATGCCCCCCATAAGTTTTTTTTTTAAATGAACCTCTTTAAAAGTCTCTATGTGGTGGTTTCAGCCCGTCCATCCATCCATCCGAAAAAGGCGCGATCAATCATCCCAAATATGAAAAACAATCAGCGAAGGTATGCTTAGAAGTATAACATGCAAGTCTTTTGAATCACCAACCAACATACTCAGCAGGACCCCACATTTCCCTCAGCAACAGAATCCGAATTTCATCCAAGCTGCAGCAGTTTTGCCTTCTGCGCCCGAAGTACTCTCTGCATTCCCTTCCTGGCGCACTTTGTTGCATAAATTCCAGCCAGCACATGTCACTATGCAAATGAGCACATATCCAATCTGCTCATGTGCTACTACCTTTATGTTCATATGCTGAAACGGCCACGGTATCAACATGTATCAATTGCCATCTCAGAAATGTCACGTGATGGCCACAGAAACCTGCTAGGTGATTAGGTGTTCAGTTTCTCAAGGTGGGAACAAGGTCGCAATCCCATGCAAAACATGTTCTGTGATTTGGGATCAAAGAAAACTAGTGAAGGTATAAGATGACCATAGAGACAGGCCGAAACCAGCAAATTCCTCACTATCGGTCACTGCACATTGAAAGATTATGGCTTTGCGGGGGCTCCTTCCCTCTCCCACTACAACCATCCAGCGTACAACACAAATGCGTCATCGTTGACCGAGATTAAGACAGTCAGAAGCACGACTGGAGCACGTGATATCAAAGAACCATGGTCAACAGATACATTCAAATATATAGATCATACATATCAGAAACAACCCAGAAATATAATATTATATATATATATCTACATATATATATATAGATATATATATATTATATTTATATTTATATATTTCCCAAACTTTCGTTTCGCACAACGAAGCCGTTCGGCATCCCCAGGGACGATGCCCCAATTCTCTCAGCATCGCCTTGCTGGAGGCTACCCGGGAGCCTGAGAGAAATGTCGTGCTCATGGGTTTGTAACTAGGTCAACTGTGGGTTATGGTAGATCTATACTATGTAATCTAACTATGTTACCTAAATAGTCAATGGGTCTTATAAAACAACTTATAACTGTGGGGGCACAACATTGTAGGAAAACTAATGGCAATGATACCCTATTCTGTGACACACCCAGTTGAAAGCACCCATCGAAATTATTGAAGAGTTTCAAACATATTTCAACGATCTGCTAACAAGACTCACGGAGGTGCAAAAAAAAATAAAGGATCTGGAGGACTTTCCAACTGCAAGTGCCTAAAACCATCTAAAACCCCCATCTGAAACTTTGAGACGGCCATGGGGAAGAGTCGAGATCAATACCTAGTGTCTAGTAGCGATGGTATCTGAATCTTGTAAACTTCACTAGACTTGCAGAGACTCGATGAGCTGACAAGTTCCAATTCTTCTTCAAGTTGTCGCCTGATTTTTCCTTTGATTTCGTTTTGAGCATATCATGGCGAGCATTTAATCCCTCATCGCAGCGCCATTTTTTTGGGCTGGAAACCACTGCTACATGACATGTTCAAATGTAATTGTCCTTCAAAAAAACTGACTTCCAGCGACCGAAATATGCCCTGCTGGGCTGGAGGTCCCAGCCCGCCTGAAATGCCCAAGACATCGTGCGATGGCGGCGGAAACTCGCCCACCAGGCGACGGCCAGCCTGGACATCAGCTTTGTGGCTTCAATCCATTCACTCAACCATTTTGTTCAATGTGTTTTTAATGTTTTTTTGGGTGAACCATGGTGAACATAATCAGGCCCAAACAGAATATCGATAGATTTAGATAGCCTACATGTTTCCTGTATCTTTCCCATTGAAGATGAAAGGACTAAACTACCCAACGTGCACCCAGCAACTAGCACCTCAATCCATGTTGCTGCGCGGCTCAAACTGCTGGAGATCACTTTTGAGCTGCTGCGACCTGAGGCATTCCGGGTATTCCCCACAGGGAAAAAGGTGGAAAAATGACGGGTGTGTTCAACCTATAAAAACAACAATGCTCACCCCAATGTAATATAGTACTATTGTTTGCAATGATAATGATACTGACCACACAAGAATCATCATAATCATAGTGATATTCAGAATAACAGTAGTATTCCAGAAAGGAATGATAGTAGTAATCACAATAAATGGAATCGGAATGACAAGAATCATGGGGATATCATGCACAAATAATGCAGATGTTTCAACCCCTAGAGCTCGGAGTACACGCATGAGATCATTGGAGGTATTAGCCATGGGGAAGAATAAGCAAGAATCATTGAAACAGCCGCTGGTGACACAGGAATTTGCATCATTGCTATATATATACTATAATATAATATATATATATACTATAATATAATATATATATATATAATATATATAATAAATATATATATGTATAATATAATATATATATATATAATACATATATAATACATATACATGGTTTGACTTTCCGCGGGATCAACCATCTTCCAGGCATGTCTATTGAGATGTACTCATCCACGTTTTCAGGCACCTGGAAAATCCTGGAAACCTCAACATGTTTTTGTCACTGAGTAGATTGTACCCTCTGGTAAACTAACATAGCTATTGAAAATTGCCATTTATAGTGAATTTTCCCATCAAAAATGGTGATTTTCCATAGTTATGTTAGTTTACCAGAGGGTACTGTATTTTGGTGGTTCTGAATGGTCATGTCATCTCAGGAACTATCCAGAACCCACAGGGTTTCCCACCTGGCGGTAGAGCTTGAGCAGCCTCGGTGATGTCAGTTTACTTTGATTTGATTTCGGTTATGCCGCCTTTTACAAAATAAGAAAAAACGGGGTTGATAAAGATTAGAGGAACAAAACAAGTGTTGAAAACTATTGACACGCAAACTATGCTTCAATCCAAAGTTGTTTTTTTCTCGCAACTTTTCTGGCATGGCGGTATGACTTTGGAAGAAACAAAAAATGAGCCATTGACAAACGATTTTGTTTGTGTTGATATTCGGTGGGCCTTGAAGGAAAAGGACCAAGCTTTGGACAACCTTGACAACCCATGAACATTGTGCCAACATGATTATGTACACACAAAGAAACAGGCCAACCACGCCAAGTAATAAAAAGGAACGTTGGCCAGCAACCGATACGCAAATTTGCATGCAAAGGTTCGAACATGCAAGAGACACCACTTCCTACTTTGAAATGGTTGAGTATTTGTTGTCTCATCATCGCTTCCGCCATCGCCAAAAGAAAAACAAAACAGCAACAGAACACACTAACAAAAACAAAGAACAACAATATATATATATATATACTTCGCGCCTCTCAACGATTCCGAGACGGCGAGATGGTTGAGCAAGTGGGCACTAGATGGTGACCCCAAAACCTCTCCTACAGTATTCTATGAAGACTTGTATCATTTGATTCAGCCGCTGGGGTGTCCGGTGATGATGTGATTTTTGAAAATTAGCGTTTGATGCAAGTATGGCAGCGTCGTCACTGGGTACAGCGGACACATGGAGTTTGATTATTGCGGGCCTCCATGTGCATGAGGAAAAACTGATGAATTATGAATTGATGAACTTAGGGGCGAAGGAGGTGAAGAAGTGGTAAATACAGTAAAACCGTGATCTGATCTTGATGCTGATGTTGATGTCGATGATGATTACGACCACGATGATGATGACGACAATGTCCATGGCAATGACCATGAGGATGACAATGATGATGGCGATGATGGCGATGATGACGAGGATGGCGATGATGGCGATCATCATGATGATGATGATGATGATGATTATGATGCTGATGATTCAATGATGATGATTATGATGCTGATGATGATGACGATGAACATGACGATGACGATGACGATGATGATGATGATGATGGTGATGGTGATGATGATGATGATGACGACGATGACGATGACGATGACGATGACGATGACGATGATGATGATGATAATGATGATGATGACTATGACGATGACAAAGACCATGACGATGACGATGATGATGGTGATGGTGATGATGATGATGATGATTATGATGATGATGACGTTGACGATCATCATGATCATCATGATCATCATTATCATCATGATCATCATGATCATCATGATCATCATGATCACCATGATCATCATGATCATCACGTTCATCACGATCATCATGATGATGAGGGTGGTGGTGATGATGGTAGAAATAATGATGGTTGTGGTGGTGATGATCATGATCAGGATCGGGATCAGGATCAGAATGCTGATGATGGTAATGACAGTGATGATGGTCATGAAGATGATTTGATGAAGGCATCTTGTGAAAATTTGATGACATGTTGGTGATGCGATGACGTGATTCTGGAATAAGATCTCACCGCATAGCAAAACAAAAAAAAACATGGAAAAGTAAGATGCTACCAAACTAGTGGTAGATTAATTATGATTATCTCCTTTGGGAATTACTGTATAGTTACCCACGGGGGGTGCAGCAACAGAAACAGTCCGAATACCAAGCAACGCCAGGAGAGTTGCTCGTTGGCAACAACTCTTCAGCCTGAGAGGGGATGTTTCTTTTAGGCTGTGGTAGGGGATGTGTGCCATGGTCAAAACATGATACTTTATGGGTATATGATGGGTATACAATGGGTATATCAATGGAATCTACACCAAACATAATAATTACAGTAAATGACTTGATGTCATCCATCCCAGAGTGGGAATCCTTATCGTGGGTGGATTTACAAAAATCCCGAATGGATCAATGACCATCCCTCAATATGGGTATACATTCAACTTTTGACCATGGCGCAGTGGATGAAGTCAACGCTGCATTTGTGGCTGAAAATGGGAAGCTCCACGCTCCACATAACAATGTTAAGAGGAAACATGAGGATTCACCAGTTGATTGAAGGGTACCCCATTCGCAGACAGACCCATGTGTTTTACTATTACTATGTCAAATGGATAAGTAGAACGTGGATGCAGCAAGGTGATGTAATATGAATTGGTTTTAATATATAGTAGCCGAAGGCAGTGGTTCCACGCGGATACTTACCACATTCCTAACACTCGACGTTAACCAAAAAAACATACTTATAAAAATATCTTAAACTGTGTAATTCCCAAAAATATGCGTGAAAATCATAACTCCGGAGAAAAAAACAAAAACACCTACTCGATATGTGCTATCCCTCCAAAAGGCTTTATCATGCTTTATCCAAATTATGCTGTTTCCTCTTGAGCTGAATGGTATTCAATTCGAAAACATCCCATCCCGCCCAGCCTCCAAAGGATCCCGTGCCAGGGTGGTCCCCCATCGAATAGCTGGGAAGGCGATTCCCGACGCTGTGCCCGGGATATGCAGCGCGACATGGTGCAGCTCCAAGGAACCTGCCATGACATGACTGGACAGATGGAACAATGCAGTCAGACATGGGACAAAACATGAATTCCATTTCAATTCTAAAAAAAAACACATTGAAAAAACACTGGTGGCAAATTGAACCCTTTCAATTCTTCGTGGTAATTTCTTCTGTTTTCGGGCCGCATCAACACCAAAAGTCCTCTACAGGCATGCCAACTTTACAAAAGTGTTCAAAGTACATGAAGCACAATTGCATGCAGTTCCATATCTACAGCCATTATAGCAACACCAGTAGAAGGTTCAGTAAGTGGTAGCATGGTAGCATCTACTAAATTTATGCTGGAATTGGTGACACAGGAATTTAGGATTCATATTCAGGAACTGGGTAGTATATAACCCATGACATAGCCCCAAAATAAGACCTATCATACCGGTGGGGGAGTTTGAAAGCTTCACGCAAAATCCCCGCAACCAGTTTTTTGCATGAAAGGTAACTGAGAACGTGGGGAGATGTGGGGAGTCCAAATTCATCCAAATTCGGAAATTTGGACATTGATATGACATAGAACTACTCTCGTGAAAGTCTTTGAGGGGGGTTACCAAATATTTCAGACATATCTGGAGTTGTTGGGAATCACCATTAGCAGTGAGACCTTTACTTTGAATTGCTGATGAGATACAGCTGTATACAATGTGTGATGGTTCCCAACTAGTCCTCAGCATCCACTAGGACTGGATACTCCAGCACAAATTCAGATGTGTCCAGCAAATGCCTGGTGTACATGGCTAGAAAGAATTCTTTCAATAATTCTTGAAGGATAGGTTTCAACGGATGTAAGACGTAAATCAGACCACAGTTCAATATCTATTTATCTTTCTATCTTTCTATAAAAATATATACATAGAATTTGTCAAGATCATCATTTGGGTTGGCTTTGGGGGTTCCCGATCTTGACCATTGCCATTAATTACCCCATTTGGCCCATACCTAAGTTGCCTCTTCCAGAAATGCGCCGCCCCTGGCGCATCCTAATACCACAGTCGCCTTCGACAGGCTCTGGAAAACCAGCTGCAGGGGACCTTCAAAAACGTTGCGTCGACCCAGGTCGAAACATTGGATCTGCTACATGATGTGTGGGCAAACCTCGATCTGGGCTGTTCGAAACTCCCATTTTTGGTGGTAAACTATAGCCATTTCGGCGTGTTTTAACGGCTAGGAAGCCCCATGCTTGCTGGGTAAAACAGGTCCTTTGGCCATGGGAAGATCCGAAAGCTTCGGTAATTTCCAGGTAGTCCTCGAAGCATCCTGCTTTGGCAAATTCCATGGATTCCACTGGATTCTTTTTCGGCTTCAAAATCAGCCTTCGACTTCGAAGAGAGAGACATTTCAAATGCTGTCATTTGACAGTCCCATAACAGTCCCATAAGGTTTCTAGGTGATTTGGGTCTTTCAAAAGGCAGATCTGAAGTGTCACCATCAAAAGGTCTTCCTACAGCCCTACTCGTGAATGTTCGGGCTGCAAATGAACAACTAAGGTGACACCCGAAGCAAATTCCAGCAAGTAATTATTCATCACAGAGGAGCTAGATTCATGAACTTGCCAATATTGTCGGTAGCTTCTTTGACAACACTAGTCACTATCTAATAAAACGCTCATTCAAAGTTCGAATGTTCCCCATGATGTTAACTTCAAGATGCTTCAACACTCATCCAACGCTGCCGTGGTGTTACCACCACTTTTTTCCAACGCCATCAACGCATCACCGCCAGGCTCCCCAACACACCCGCTGCAGAGAGACCAATCAAGGACCAAGTGCAGAGCCAACCTCAGGTGATCGGGCACCTTATGTGGCCTGGGTATACAGCAGCTGGCTGCATCACCAGCCCCTCCAGATGCGATTTGAGCAAGACTGTCCACAGTCTACGTACTATGCAAACATAGTAGGTAAAATGCTGCGTCACATCATAGCTATGTATAATTCAGCCATGTTCAGGTGGTGTCAGGGACAGATTGAACTTGGTGAGGGACCTTGGAACTTGGTGCTAGTTCAGTTCATTGGTGATCTGGATGGAGCTTGCCATATAAAGATACCCATCTGCAATGGTGAATAGGATTCATCTTGAGAATCGGGATGGACGGTGCAACAAGGAGGTTCAAACCATTCACTTAAGGTCCGGTCCAACAGCAATTGCCTTCTCAAAAAAAATCGACTCATCCCTCCTTCTCTTGGGCTGCAGCAGGTTTCACGTAGAGCATGCACAGCAGTCCCTGCATCTGCTGGTCGGTTGGGCCACATATCCCCAGAAGATGTTTGTCAATTATACTGTTGCTGAATCATCATCCTATTTTGGGAGACCGAACAATCACCAACATTCACCAACCGTCATCTATGATCCCATTGGCCAAGCCATGGCCAAGCCCTTCTCTCAGGTAGTGCAAGCTGTGCAGCTGAGAATTTATACCTAAATTTGAGATAAGATTTAGCCTAATGCAATCGACATGGATACCGAGAGAAATGGCTGATGACTCTCACTTGAAAGTTTTCTCAGCTGCCGCTGCATGACGGAGAAACAATGGTGTCTCTTTTCACGCTGTGAGGTGTTGCCTGTCACATGCGTCGCATGTAGATGTTGGTCCTTGCCGTTTGACAAGGCCCATGAGTGAAACGACCAGGTGAAACAGCACTGACAATGGACCAGTGCGCACCACTTATTGTTTTTCTTACTTCTCTCCTTGGAAAATACCCTCTGGTTATTTGACGTAGCTATGGGAAATCACCATGTTTAATAGGTACATCATCATAAATAATCTATTTTCATGGGCCATTTTCCATAGCTATGTTAAATAACCAGAGGGTATATGAAAATATGATTTGGATTTGTCAAGCCCCTTGCAGAGAACTTCCAGTGGAAAACATAGCACACCCTGATTGGTTATATTATATTATATATAGATAGATAGATAGATATATGCATACGGTATACATTTTATATCATGTTATATGTGTTTAAATCATTTGATTTTTTTTTCTATTTCTTTACCTTCACTGAACCACTGGCCTTGGTTGTAGGGCAACCGGTTCCAGAGACCCTGGCACCCGAAAAAAACCACAGCCGCCGCCGCTAAGCTAATTTCCAGGGCTTGTGTAGGGATTGCGCCGCACATTCAGGACGTCCATGTTGAGCTGCCGTCCGTGCTTCTTTTCTTTCTCCGTGAAATACCTGGCTGGAACAAGAAATTAACGGAGCACCGGCTTCCAAAGGGACGTAAAAGTGGAAAGCAACCCCATTTGGCAAAGCTCGGAGAGTATGAGAATATGTAAAAATGCTGATAGAAACTCAGTCAAGATCAATCATGTAATGGCCCAAGTGTCATATGCCCTCATTACATTTTGAGGACAGTTGACTGTTGAACTCTGTTGAATCCATGGCGCCGGCAAACAGAGAGATGTTTTTTTGGCACCAAGGAGCAGCTCTGGCTCTTGGAGAGGTCGAAGCCAGATATGTTCTCTGACCTCGGTTCCCAAAGAAACTGAAAAGTGCAGTGGACTGCTGGAAGGCATACCCCAGATGTGTATCACTCTTTGGCACCCAAAGAGGGATTCAGTGGAATCCTAAATTGTTAACAATACTGTATATACCTGTTCGTCAAATGGAGAACTCTGGCGTACATCAGTTCTGGGGCCGGTTTGATATTCTTGAAGTTGACAGTGCGGGTCACAGTCCAAAATTGGGTGTCCCGGTGTCCCCTAAACCGGACGTTTCCAAACGGGGCCAAAGCATCTACAATCCTGGAACCTCTTCCCAAAGAGATTCCCCGAAATGGATCTGAAAAACGGCGCATTTCCGATGAGAAAAATAACCAACAATTCACAACCCAGAAGACCCATATGTTTGATCCAGACACTAGGTATGAGATGTATAATACAGTAATTAGACAGTGAGAAAACATATTGAAGGATGTTTGGGTGAACTATACACAGTCGATGTTCCACCAACCATCACTTCACCAACTTGATCAAGCAAATCAAGTCATATCAGGTCCCCAAAGCAACACCAGCCATTCGACAGTCATCAGCCAGCTACATAAGCAGTTTTCTTGGGCGGATCAATGGCAGATCCCCCCATCTCTAAGGCTTGCCGTGGCGGCGGCACGCGCTCATTCTTTGCCAGGTCCGCACGGGGTTTCCTGGAAAAAATGGGATGGAGATGGATGGATCTACCCTACAAAAACCTGGGGGAAGACCATGAGAAAACCATTAACATCACCAGTTTTGAGGGTTAATCCACTTGCTTTTTATAAAATAAGATTTCCAGCAAGGAAAGGGCATTGTCTATTGCCATGGTTGATTGCCAGCAATGGCAAACAAACGAGGAATGCCATGGTTGATGTTCCGTGAAGATTTTAGATTCTCTTTGACAACCGGCTGGGCATATCCCAAAAAAATGGCGCTTAGAAGATCCAAAAGCAGCTTCACCAGGATGTTCTCTTTACTGAATGTCATACTTCCGGGGCCGAACATGGAGTTATGATGAGTTATGTGTTATGAGTTAAGTACCTTCGGAACTTGACAAAGAAGCCCTGCTGGACGATTCTTAAACTTGCGTGCCAGTGATCAAGAAACTGAGACTATGGTCCATGGTAGCGTTTTTACGTGATCTCGTGTTCATGTCAAGAAAGCAGTGAGTGTTCTGGGTCAAATTTCTGGTGCAACACTGAAATTGGTGCTCGATTTCAAGACATCCACATAGCCTCCACATTTTGATGGGTGGATGTTTGAAGGTTTCAGTAGATTTAAGACAAGACATTTCCACGACACGACCGCCGTTTGAATGCAAATTTGGGAACCATCACCAACCCACAGACCTTGCCAATCTTCCTCTGAAATCTTCACATTTGGATGTTTCTGAAAATTGCCTTCTCCCCATTGATTTCCCGCTTCAAAATTACGAAAAACTTGGATGACTTGGGGTCCCCCATTGTAGGACCTCCCTTCTGGCTATTAATCAACTAAACATTATTGAATATTATTGACAACATTTGACAACTAGATCAATGAACAACCGCTTTTGGTCCATTTCTCCTGTCGTGGAAACGGGTCAACACCCGGAATTCCATCCTTATACAACACCCTTATTGTAATTTGATGACCCAAAAATAGTTGGTACTTCTGGATGTTCATCCCCGGCATTCATATGGTAAATGATCGGTTTTGACCCATTCCAGGCACCCCAAATCTATGCTTTAAAGCCTCATGTTCAATCATATTCCCCATCATTTCATGGCCTACCTGGCCTACCTATCCTAAACCATCCTAAACCCCATGGAATAACTGCGCCAAGCATCTGAAAATTGCGATGCTCGTGGGACTGATTTTCCAGCAAATCTCCAGGTGGCGCCACAGTTGCGGTCAGCGTCTGTGGCGGCTTCCGGTTGGGCGGCCTAGCACCTTTCAGATCCTGGGCGGTGCGGTAGGAGACCAGGCCTCGAAGGGAAAATCTGTAGAAAATCCATTTTCTTCATGGCAATCAAAAGACAATTCAAGCCAAATCGTCTTAGGATTTACTTTTTCGGTGTGCTTTTCTTGGTGACTTTTGCTATCTTTAAGCTCTGCTTCTCTTGTCGAACCTGCAAGTCTCAGCCAGGATATCTTGATCAAAACTAGTGATCGCAGGAAGATCTTAATGATCGCAGCGGCATTCAGTAGCAAATTCCATCTACGTATTTGAGTCTTCTCGTTTCTACGAACATGATGTGGACATCTCAAGAGTAGACCTGGCCTTTCACCCTGTACGGCAACGGTGTTGATGGTCAAGCATAGAAGGTAGCTGAAGGGACCAAATATGCGGCGTTGATTTCCAATTTAGGGATTTAAGATGATTTAACCATATTTAACCAGTTTGAAACCATGTCAAGGAATCACAGAATGCAACAGCATCCATGATCCAGTCATTTGTGGGTTGTAAAACCCCCAGCAGGCCCCAGATTCTTTGGTGCTGCATCCAGCATAGTCATCTTCATACATGGTGGTGTTGTCCATCGCGGCCATACTGCCTCCCTTACTTTGCCTTGCCAGGGCCAGATATCGGCACCCTGGGGTTGCCCTTGAAAGTGGAGGCCTTCAAATATCCCTTCTGATTTTGGGAGTACCTGTCGCCTTCCACCAACCGTGCAAAAGCTACACACCCAAAGACATAGCAAAAACATGTCAGTTTGGATTCATCACGGCATTTCACGATCACATGGTAGGTGGGGTGAAAGACCACCAGCTTCTAATGTGAAGGATGTGAAGGCACATCAGTTTCTGGGTTAGTTGTTGTGCACCATGGTCAAAATTCCGGCTTTGCATGTTATTGTTTCTGCCATTTGTCAGTCATACCCGCCACCAGAGCATGGGATGTCTGTCTGCAAGTCGCTGACACGCAAGCTCCGAGTTTAGTGCTTGGTCATCGCACTTTATATATTCATGCAAACTAATTCCTTCAATTTTGATGGGATCATAGTTAGCTCTTCCACAGAAGCCCCACCATCAACCATGGAACCAGGGACTTCTCCAGTCACTAACTGTGATAATCCTCCAGCCTTGCGTCCCAGTTACTGCCAGCCCTGCTTGAAGGATCGTGCAAGATCAGTGTTGATCTTGTTGTCACCCAAGGGCAAGGGCACATACGACTGCCTCCGCGGGCGTTACGGAATCATGATGGTAAGTATATTATATAGACATTGGACCTGGATTTTTATGGATATTTTTGGTTTGCGGTCATCCATCCAATATTGGGAATTGTTAAAACCCCATATGGTCCCTATCCGTGGATTGATGACCAGCACCTTTTATCGGAATATACACAATGTTTTGACCATGGCACATAATATGGTATGGACATGTATGAACTGTCGATGCAACGTGGGCATCTATTTGCCATTCTAATCCATCCTCCATACAGGGAGGATCAATTGGATCTATACACATATATCCCACTATCTCACTATCTCACTATATCGCAAATCATCCAGTCCCTAGCTTTTGAGCCCATGATGCCATGGTTTCCCACTCCAGACTAGCCACGTGTGATGACAGGAGGCACGAGTGGTCAGCGGTGCAAAGTTTCGCGTCCAGGGTAGGTACTTGGTGCTTCCTGGGACGTCCCCGTTGAACCCCCATGAATTGCAGGGCTATCGGAATATTGATCTGCAGGGCTATGAATTGCAGGGGTTTTCCATGGTTAATAATGGTGAATAATGGTTGTTATCATAATTATCTGCTTGGTGGTTTGAACCCTACCCCTCTGAAAAATGATGGAGTGACCGTCAATGGGAAGGATGACATCCATATATTTATATTGTGGAAAATTAAAGCCATGTTCCAAACCACCAACCCGTGATGAATTCAGGGATTCCTGATCTTCACCTAACATTGTTCACCTGGTGATGAACCTTTGAAGAATATTGAAGAATCCTTGCCATCGTAACACGCTTCTACAAGCAAAGAGTGGGTGGCTTAGTGTACAGCATTCGTAGATTGACTGCATCTAAAGCAGATAGCACATGGATAGTGAAGGGTGGATCAGAGTACTTCTGCATGCATCTATCAGATAGAGAAGAAGGAACCATTGACAACCTGTGGGTTTGGGGTTGGAAAACTTTCAATCACACCCAACATACACACAATCTGTCCAACTTTGCAACAGTCAAAGCATGGTATTGTGTGTTATATATTATACATGTGTATGTGTATGTGGCACATATTTCCATAGCACAATCCCTTTAATCCCATCCCGCCACTACAAACTGCCCCCAAAGAAGGGACACTGCAATAGATCTGATACTAAACTTTCAAACCATACTAAACCAGGTTTCTCTGGCCTAATACCAGACCACGTCCAAACTTCACAGCAAGGAGCGTTGACCGATGTTGTGCACGTTCAGAAAGTTTTCGCCCCGGATCTCCTGGCATAGTGCAGAGAGCCACTGGTTTCTAGTGTGTCATTCATCCAAACAACAACAACATCAAAAATCAAGTGCAGTAGAAAGCTCAACCAACGACGCTGGGAATTGACGGAGTTTATCAAGTTTGCAGACCCACAGGGTCCCTGCTCATACACTTCTCAGAAGTTGTGGACTCAAAGTCTCCAGATAAACGCCAGGTGGTTTGTTGAAGGACGTGAGTGGGGTGTGAAAGTGACGAAAAGTGACTCCAAACAGCTGTTCACTGGACCTGCAACCATGTACCATTCAAAACACTCACGGAAAATACGATTGGTTAAACCCGTGAGACGCTTCCAACTGGTTTCTTCGGCAAATAAGCACTACAATTGCTATATCATATCTGTTTGGTGGTTTCAACCCCTCTGAAAAATCTGAAAGTCAGTTGGGATGATGACATTCCCAATAGATGGAAAAATAAAAAAATGATCCAAACCACCAACCAGTTATTGTATCATGATCTCTTCATCGTGGAAATTGAAACTGGTGGACTTAGCCCATCCCAAAAATACCGCCACCTGGGATCTCATCCCAATTCAGGACGGATCGGGTGGACGTTCCTAACACATAATGATTCCAAAACGGTTGAATCAACCAACCAGTTTTCGTGGTTTACAATGGTGTATATTCCCATCTTTAGTTGGCTAAATCGTCATGGTTCTCAGATTTCCCAGCTACTAAAACATGCTAAAACCCATCAACATAGGGGGCTTTTTCTTGAATGCGAGGATTCCCCAGGGACACCTGTGATGATTGTCTCCCGGGCAGTGCACGATTGCTGGCGGTCTCCTCAGTGGGTTGGATCAAACTATTGTCTGGTAATCCATGAGTTATGGGGGGTTCCATAAATGGGGGATCCCCCATAGCTGGATGGTTTATAATGGAAATTCCTATTCAAATTGATGATTTGGGGGTACCCGCATTTTAGGAAACCCCCTGGCCATGGAATTCATCCGTCAACCATCTACAAATGGGTAATGTTCCATGGTCCATGGCTGAAATTCACAGACCCTTGAAATCCCTCAGTGAATGTGACATCGACAATTCTGATTGGGTTAAACAGTTTCACACATTTGAAACACCGAAGACTTGGGATGGAGAATACATCTTGATTATCTTGTCATGTGTAAATACATTGTTTAATTAATGGACTCAATCCCAGTCTGTTCTGGATGCCCAAGCCCCTGGAAAACGTATTCATGGCGATCCTCATCCCAAGTAGGATGGCAAATGGCAGTAAAACACACTCGAAAAAACAATAAAACCAACCACACTTGTCAGCAATTAAAGCCGAAGATATACATCGTAATCTGCCATTTTCCATTTATACCAACGAACCAGTATGTTTCCCTTCTCAACTCAACTTCATAGTGCTTGGATAGTATAAACATGTATAAACCTAGTAAAGAGCTAAGGTTATATATATATGTGGATAATCCCCTGCAGTTATATTACATACATGGATTGTAATATATTGAGATGATGGGAATTGCTTACAAACCCCCACTTCCATTCATCTCCCATTCATCGCCCAGTTGAGGTTCGTAATATGCCTTCAGCAACTGGTCTTTTCCCACCGCATTCAGTGCTCGGTGGTTTGGGAAAGGCCCAGGCGAAGGATACAAGGGCGGCATGGCCACCGGTTCCACGCCACAGCTCCAGGGCGAGTCTCGGTTTCAGTCACGGGGAAGTCACAGGTTGTTTCAATCCATAGGAGATCTCATATCTTGGGAATGAACATCCACTAGCAAATTCAGGTTTGAAGTTAGAACTGCTGATTCCATGACTGGACGCTTATGTTTTAATGAAGCGTTTGAATGTTGACCATCTGCCATCTGATTCAGAAGGCATTTCATGACATGTTTCTGCTTGAGGTCTGCAAATGAGATCACCTTTCGCATTCGCTTGTCGAGGTTGTCTGGCCCTTGACGGAAATCATCCTGACCAAACTTTTAGTGTTGGGGACTGCCCAATCTGCCTTTTGTTTTTCACCCCTAGTTATCCCTGTCAGTAAGTTGTGGTGGGTCACAGCTCAGCCTTGTTACGGGCAGGTCACTTGCTGAGCTCACTTGTGGTCGGTTTGGATGCTGGGATTTATTTTCAATTGTATTTCATGATTTACCAAGCCAGAAACGGAGAATCCAGCATAATTACACAATACTATACATTGCACGTTCTCCAAACCTTCGAAGCTTTCACGGTTGCCACACTGGGTACCTTCAGCAGCGCCAAACAACTCGGAATTTCACCTGCGTTCCACGGCGAGGCGTAGGACAGCGGCATTTCTTCAGGCGTACCTGGTTGCTTTCGCTTTCGGGCGCCCATTAACTTTCGGGGATTCCTGGATTCACATCCAATGAAATCACTGGTTGTTTGCTAATTTTCAACCCGCAAAAATTGTGTGTGTGTGTCATCTGTGACATGATCTCATTCAGTGACATTGCAATCAGTACAGTGTGGTAAATAGTAAATTCATCATTTAATGAAGAACAAACAGTAACCAACCATGATCAGGGTTCATAATAAACATCATCCGATGAGTGGGGGCAAAGTGACAATTTCAAAAACCGTTTCTTTTGGGGAGAATGGTGACTTTCGCATCGGGTTTCTATATATACTGCATGTTTAAATAGATAACTGTTTGCCTTGTCACGAAACGACACACACACAGAAAAACACATTATATATAAAATATATGCATATATAATATAAATACAAATATATATATATATACATATATATATATCATATCCCCATAATATATATATATGTATTATATATATATGTTACAATATGTATATTATGAATGGTATATGCCCATTGTAAACCCATCATTTTTGCTGTTGGGAAACCCCAAAAGGTGCCGCCCGTGCCCCTGCGCCTGTGGTTTGTTCCAAACTGAGGCTAAACAGCGGTAAGGTTGCTGCGAAGGTGATGATTCTCCTCCCAACCATCTCCCCCCAATGGGATTTAACGTGGTATATAATAAATCGTCCCAAGCAATCCCCAATAGAGGGTTATTATCTAATATTGTACACCCTTAGCAATAGGATGGTGTAAAAAGACGAGTGGTTAGTAAATAGGATGGACCACATTACTGTGGATGCATGTGTCTGATTCGTTTTTGGACAACCTTTATATAGTGTATCTCAATCTATTTTATCCATGGATTCATCCATTTTTTGTATATACATTGACATTTACATTGAATAAATACAAATATTAAATATAAATATAAATAAACAAATACATATTTATATATACATCAATGTATGTATGTCTGTCTGTATGTATGTACGTATGTACGTATGTACATATGTACGTTTGTACGTATGTACGTAGTGAAATGTAATGAAAAGTAATGTAATGAAATGTAACGTAATGAAATGTAATGAAATGTAACGTAATGTAATGTAATGACATGTAATGTAATAAAAGGTATGTATGTATGTATAAATGTAAATATGTAGACATGTATACATGTATATATATATGTATATATGTATATATGTATATATGTAAATATGTATATGTATATATGTAAATGTAAATATGTCAACATGTATTTATGTATATATATATACTTTGGGGTGTGCATGCAGGTCTGCATGCATGTATTTATTTGTATCTATATATATATATGTACATATATATATATGTATTTGTATACATATACATATACACATACACATGCATATACACATACATATACATAAACATACACACATATATATATATATATATATGTACATATACATATACATATACATATATATATATATGTATATATATACACATACATATATATATACACATTCATATATATATATATATAACCATCCAAAAAATAGTCTAGAAAGCACAAAAACCAGTCTGGGGAACGGTGGTCCGACCGTTGCTGCCGCTCCTTGTCTCTCTGGCGGTCCTGGGACCTGACGCGAACAGGGCCTTCCAAGTGTTGGATGATAGGAATTTTCGCCATTGGCTAGTCATGGCCATGTCCGTAAATGTTTATGTAAAGGTGGGTATGTAGATGTACGTAGGTATTTGTCTATCTATCCAATCTACTGTAACTCAATCTAAACTAATCTATCTAATCGAATCAACTATCCTAATCTAATCTCCTCTAGTCCAATCTAATCTAAGCTTATCTTATCTTATTTACATATTTCCAATCTCATCTAATCCAATCTCATGCTTGTATAGTCTAATCAAACTTTAATCAAAATCTGAACTAATCTCATTGTGTCTTATTGTTCTACCTATCATATCTAATCTATCTAATCTATCTAATCTATCTAATCTATCTAATCTATCTAATCTATCTAATCTATCTAATCTATCTAATCTATCTAATCTATCTAATCTATCTAATCGACCTAATCGACCTAATCTATCTAATCTATCTAATCTATTTATCAATCTATCCATCCTTCCATCTATCTGACTGATCTATCTACTCTACTCTGCTCTGCTCTGCTCTACTCTTCTACTCTACTTCTACTCTACTTCTACCCTACTTCGACTCTACTTCTACTGTATACTCTATATACTCTATATACTCTATATAAACTCTATATAAACTCTATATAAGCTCTATATATACTCTATATACTCTATATACTTTATATACTCTATGTACTCTATATACTCTATATATTCTATATACTCTATATACTCTACAAACTCTATATATGTTATTCGCTATATATACAATATATGCTGTATATACTGCATATATATCATATACTGTATATATATAGTTAGCATATATAACTAGTTTGTTATATAGCATATATATATAGTGTGTATATAAAGTATATATATATAGTAGAATTACCGTGTATATATATATATATATACATAGTATTTAGATGTAAATATATTGCGATCACAATACGAAGAGTACATATATAGTATACACTATCTATACTATATATATATATATATATTATAAGCAGTTATATACTATAAGCAGTTACAGTATGTACTATATTTACTATATATATACACTATGCTATACTATACTATATGATACTATATGTTCTATATACACTGATTGAACTATAAATACTATATTTAAACTATGTACTATATAATCTCTATATATATATATACTATATTTTCTATACACCCTCAAAATTGCATAGTCGAATCAAATCTAGCTACGTAGACATGTCTCCAAGTATCTATGAATCTATGTTCTATGTATCTGTCGAACTATCTTTGGACCTATCTATCTGTCTGTCTATCTGTCTATCTATCTGTCTGGCTGTCTATCTATGTTTCTACGTGTCTACCCGTCTACCTGTCTATCTCATGGCGTCTGGCCGGAGAGCCGCACTTATCTATGTATCCATGTATCTATGTATCTACGTTTGTCTCCTGCCGGTGCCATGCATACAGGCATGTCTGCCTGTCTGTCTTTCTGTCTGTTCGCATGATTGTGTATGTAAGTCTCGCTGTCTCTGTCCGTATGTATGAATGTATGTCTGTCTGTCTGTCTGCCTGCCTGCCTGCCTGCATGGTATATGGAAGGTTATGTACGTGCATGGTATGTAAGCAAAATGGAATTCCACATTTAATAATCAATCGGCAGGAGGTATAATAGGCCCTTGTTCCCGGGATCATATTTTGGTGGTCTCTTGCGGTCTTGTGCCATCGCTTCGTGATTCTTGGTGCGCTTGTTGCTGGGGAGAGGCTCGCGGGTAGCGAGATACTGCAGATGTATTTTATGGAAATGTTAATAAACCACGGTATCCTAAATAAAAACACAATAGAGACCACCACCCAGTGACAGCCTATGCAAATCGGGCTCTGGCCTCTCAATAGGGGAAGTATTGTCCAGAAAAGATGTGGTTTTTGAGAGGGGGCCATTGACTTGGGAATTTGGACATCGGGTTTTGGTCCACGGCCTAGGTTTGAAGGCATTCATTCGGAACCTGGGAAACATGTTGGGTTCCTTTGCAACAATGCCAGGAACACAATTTTCAAACCCCTAACAGAGAACAGATCTTTGAATTGACCATTCCAAATACTAAACTTCCATGTTGGGGTCCCATCCCTCCAAACATTTTCCCGGATACCGAAAACCACTGGCATGGTTAACTTTAGATAACTTCACACACGCGAGATTCCGCCATTTATGGCTCAAATGCATCAAATTCGTGAAGGTGGGCCTGAAAATATGGTATGTTTCATCACATTTTGATGGTATACCCCGTTTTCAGACACACCTTCATCATTCCTAATATAACATATATATATATATATCTCTCTCTCTCTCTCCATGAAACATCCCATGTATCTATACCCATCCCATTCCAGTTATATCCGAATATATGATATATACCCCATTATTAATATGTGTTGCCATTGAATTTGTGGTTTACCCCCACAACTGCACCTTCATGTGGGGTCTCTTCCTCATCCTCGGGTTCCTGGCCATGGACGCATGGATGGGAAAAAACTGGGGTGCCTGCACCCGCCAGAAAAAAAAAACAATGGATGGTGACACTGTATAATCAGTGTAATGCTGTGCAGTGTTTATTGATGTTCGACGAATATGACTGTTTTTTGAACGTGTTTGGTGATGTATGATGATGTTCATTGATAGCGAATGATTTTCAATGATGTTTCATGGTTTTAACTCAATTGTTTTCAGTTTTCAATGAGTTTGAATGATATTGAATGATCTGTATTCAATTTAATGAAACAATGGTGTTTGATCATGCTTAGTGAGGTTAATTCGATGTTTGATGATGTTCTGTGATCAGTGACGTTTAATGATGTCTAACGATGTTAAATGTTGAATGGTGTTTCATGATGTTTTATGATGTTTAAAAAGGATTAAGGATGCCTAATGATGTCCGTTCATGTTTAAAAGAATGAAACAATGATAATGCGCAATGATGTTTGATGATGTTGAATGGTGTTTGTTGGGATTGGGATTGCTTTGAATGACACTCATGTTGGAACACTGGCTGGCACTGGATGTGCCAACGGAAAGATCTTGGTCCGCCCCATGACGGCGGGGGCCCAAGTCATTGACGCGTACTTTCCCAATTACTCTGTACCACACGGAACGTAGTATGCTTTCCAAGCATGCGTTCCAGCTGCAACGAAATACTCTCCCTCCGTGGCAAATATCCTGACATATTTTCTGGCGTTCTATCTGACAAATATTCTGACATTCTATCTGGCGTTATCTGACATTATATCTGGCATTCTACTTAACTGATATTCATTGATTGAAATTCTAACTGAAATATTTTATGGCATTCCATATGGCATTCTATTTGGCGTTCTGTCTGGCTGCCGCGCTATAACGCGCCCCATCTCAAGAGTAAAACATGTTCCAGGGATGCCCATTGATAGCCCATGGACTTCGAACCAAATCCATACTTCACTCACACAGACATGCATATCACAATACATCCATCCGGCATTGTTTTTTAAATATACTGATGGTTTGCATGCTGCATTGTAGAAACCAATAATTATATATGTTTGCCCAAGATCACCTGAACAAGTACATGCGCACCTAAGAAAACATGTTCTGAATCGGTGCGCTTGCCTTAAATCATCATTGCACGCTGCCGATTACATAGCACACCTTGTCAAATATCGAATTTTGCTAAGATTATGGTTGAAAGTTGGCAACTGCTGGCAACTGGCAATGCCCGCCAAACACAATCTTTAATGGACGAAATTTCATGTCGCGGCAACTTGACTTGAATGAATCCAGCACATAAATGGAAACGAAGCACATGCAAAGCAGGGAACGAACCGGCATGGACGACGCATGCAAAAGGCATGGCAACATGTGATTTTCCGGGCAACTGGATCACAATTCAACCCAAACCACTCTCCAGCGCTTAAACTCAAGCACCCCGGCTCCCAATACGTTGCCTCATCTTCATCGTCGCCGAATAGCACGTCCGCAAGAAAACTCCGGAAGCCCCCATGGTTTGAGGCGCTGCGGCCTTGTTGGCAAACGCAAGGCGCAATCAAGAAGGAAAGGTCTGTAGCATCTGGATTTGGTGCTACTTGACAACATATGCTACAACACCGGCAATATAACTCCCTAGGTTCAGATTCCGTGGCGGTGCGTGACAGTGGTGCGACGTCAAGAAGATCGTCCAGCCTGTAGAGCCGGTTTCAGCAGCTGAGTTCGAAACTTCCTCACAAGGGTTTACGCGTGGGCAATAGAAGGTACTGGCGGGTCTTTGCATCGCATGCCCGACAAAGTGTCTCTGGTAAATGCTGGAGGTGGCTTCGGCGCCCCGTGAAAAGCAAAAACGGTATCAACCTGCAGTTTAAGCGCCACACTACCGCCACACTCTACAGAGCGCTTGGTGACTTGGGGGCTGCCCGACACAGTGCCAAAGACAGTACATGTTGTTTGCATCCCAAGAGGCAACATCCGGGCAAGTAGATTTTTGTCCCTCACCCTTAGGGTCTTTTCGAAAAAATGCACAGTATTTAATGAACTCCCGGTGATCCACCAAGCAGTTTCGCAAGCCTTGGATTGGTTCTATCAGGAATTCCCTGAGCTCGGAAGTAGAATTTCATGGGCAAACAACCCCGAAACTGCCTGCAACCACAGGTACATTTGAGTTTTACTTCCTGTCAACCATTGCAAAACTTGGCTTAAGCCCTTGGGAAGCACACATATCACATGTGTGGCATCCGTATCTAAATAAAAAACACACCATTTAGACTAACCCATGGTACTCCAACTTTGACCCTTACCAAACATGGCATTCAAATCCACATTTTCTCCACCAAGCTGTGATCGAACCCTCCAACCAAAATGACTGAGGTGCATGACACATAGTAAAGATCCCTAAAACAACCTTCAGTCCATATACAACCGTAAACACATATATGTACATGTATACTCATATGTATATATATATACAGAGAGAGAGGTGCATAGACAGATAGACAGACAGACAGGCAGGCAGACAGACAGATTGATTGATTGATTGATTGGTTGATAAATAGATCAATAGATAATTAGATAGATAGACAGCTAGATAGCTAGATATTTAGATAGCTAGATATATAGATAGCTAGATTTGGATAGCTAGATAGGTTGATAGGTATATAGAAAGATGGATAGATATAAAGATAGATAGATAGATAGATAGAAACACCGTGAAATAGATAGTTAAAAACATAATTAGATAATTAGATAATTAGATAGATAGATAGATAGATAGATAAATAGATAGATAGATAGATAGATAGTTAGTTAGATAGATAGATAGATAGATATATAGATAGACAATCAGATAGATAGATAGACAGATAGATAGGTAGATATATAGATCGATAGGTCGATCGACAGATATATAGATAGATGGATGGATAGGTAGATAGGTAGATAGGTAGATAGGTAGATAGGTAGATAGGTAGATAGGTAGATAGGTAGATAGGTAGATAGGTAGATAGGTAGATAGGTAGATAGGTAGATAG
>Ga0126342_10002099_pt1:0-27500 | contig 30224 bp, 16 predicted proteins | sample Cyp1metagenome_FD_92528 | JGI IMG/M metagenome (GOLD analysis project Ga0126342, IMG submission 92528) | Coral microbial communities from Lord Howe Island, Old Settlement Bay, Australia - Cyphastrea 1 metagenome | ecosystem: Host-associated > Invertebrates > Cnidaria > Coral ...
ACATGACATGACATTACATGACATTACACATCACATGACATGACATTACATTACATGACATGACATTACATGACATGACATTACAAGACTTTACATGACATGACATTACATGACATTACATGACATTACATGACATGACCTGACATGACATGACATTACATGACATTACATGACATGACATTACATGACATTACACATCACATGACATGACAAGAAAATTACATGACATGACATTACATGACATTACATGACATGACATGACATTACATGACATTACATGACATAACATTACATAACATGACATGACATGACATTGCATGACATTACATGACATGACATGACATTACATTACATTACATGACATGACATTACATTACAGGACATGACATGACATGACATTACATGACATGACATGACATTACATGACATGACATCACATGACATGACATTACATAACATGACATGACATGACATTGCATGACATTACATGACATTACATTACATGACATGACATTACATGACATGACATTACATGACATGACATTACATGACATGACATTACATTACATGAAATGACATGACATGACATGACATTACATTACATGACATTACATGACATTACATGACATTACATGACATTACATGACATTACACATCACATGACATTACATTACATTACATGACATGGCATGACATTACATGACATTACATGACATGACATTACATGACATGACATGACATTACATGACATTACATGACATGACATGACATTACATGACATGACATTACATGACATGACATGACATGACATTACATGACATGACATTACATGACATGACATGACATTACATGACATGACATGACATATATATAATATAACATAAATTATACATATACTATACCCTCTGGTAATTTAACGTTGCTATGGAAAATCACAATTTTTAATGGGAAAAACCACTATAAATGGTGATTTTCAATAGCTACGTTAAATTACCAGAGGGTATATGTATTGACAGGAAGGTGAAGCAACAGTACTGGTGGAGAAAGATGGAGATTCCACGGTCTAGACGATGCACCAAGCCAAGTCTAGATCGATCATTTTGAGCTCGTGACATCGTTCCAGATATATCCCCATGATATACCACTATATCCCCCATTTTTGTTGGCTAAATCCATGTTAAATCCACTTCTTTGTTGGTTACACCACCATTTGAGCGTTGCTCATATTAAATCCGCATGCTATTAAAATGGGTTGAATCACCATCATTTTTCTTGGTGAAATCACCAAATCACCATAGAAAACACATAGTTGACACGGGAAGTTGTGCTGTCACAGGCTTTGGCCACCCTTTGGTCCCGGGTTAGCTGCGCCCAGCGTACGGTTCGGCCGAAGATTGGGTGTTGGTTCGGTGACTCGCCCCACGTCTCCTGCCATCAAACATGGGGGTTAACATGGTTTACAGTACACATCCTGAAATATGGTTGGGTAAGATGTGAAATACCCTTGATATCATCAAATATCATCATCTCCCTGATATGGGACCCCAAAATAGGTACATCGGATGCTAAACCAGGGTTTCCAGGGAGGTGTTTATGGCATTTATATCATACAATAGGTAGAAGGGATGTTGAAACATCTAACCACCGGTCCAAAATCTCCAGTACGCAAGCGATTCTGCATGAACCAGCTGTTGATATGGTCCATGATGGCTTCAGATCCAAGTGACAATCCAAAGCCATCCACGGTATGGTCAGGCTTCCTCCAACGAAATCCATTGTGGACACATGACATATGTTAAAACAACATATGATATAATCGATATATATATATATATATATATGTCTATATTCTATATAGATATAGATATATTCATATTAATATTCATATATATATAATTATATATTCACCATCTCAAAGCATGTTTGAAATCACCATCCATGTTGCATGTTGATCCCAGAACTCGGCCCCGCGGCATCGGCACCTGGGCCTCTCGTCCTCATCGGACATTTGCGACATTTGACTCGACCGACCTGCCAGCGGTCAATTTTTCGGAGGGGCATCAGCTACAAAAATGAATGTTGATATGAATATATATATATATATATGAATAAAGAAATATATGAATATTAATATTAATATATATATATACATACATATAAAGAAATATATCAGGTGCCAGATTTTTTTAATATATTCATATATTAATATTAATGAAAGAAATGAAAGAAGTGGCCAGATACCAGTGAAGACCTGATCTTCGTCGTCAAGCCTTTACAAAAAGTGGTGACATCCCTCATGCTAACTAGAAACATCCTCATCATTTGGGGTGCTGATATGTCAGAATCCATTCCCCCAATCGTAAATCGTAATATATATATATATATATACAATTATATACATGTTACATATATATCAAGGAACCCAAAACTAGTGTAGTGGATCAACCCATTTTAAGGGTTTCGATTGGGAAAGGGTGTTTTCCCAATGCAATTGCGGCATTCAAAAAAAAGGAGAAGGATCACAAAAAACAATACGAAGATTGACAGTCAGATTGCCATAAACAAAAAACCATCAGAAAAACCATAAAAATGTAGCATGAACCGTCGTAAAAACCGGATATTTATCCATCAACCATAAGTTTACCACAGGGGGAGTAGTAAAAGCAGCCCGCCTTTCAACTTGATGCTGGGCCTAGGTGCATCCAGTCGATTTCTGTGAATTGAAACTTGGGAAAACTTGGTAAAACTCAGGAGTTGGGTCTGCAAAACGATAGAAAACGATGGACAACTTGGGATTGAGATCCTTGTTGGACCTACACAACCACGATTTTGGGTCTTACTCTGGAAACATCTTAGGTCTCTTGCATTTTTTTAGGTAGGGTCAATATACGCCAGATTGTCGCTTCACAAAAAACACACGATGCTTGGAGATCGACCCTTAGCCTTGGACACGCCCTGGTTGTGAGAAATGGGGAGAGTGATTTCAAGGCTAACAAAAAATGATAAAATGAAACTCCCAAAGTTTAGGATGTGAAACAAGTGTTGATAGCAAAATTGATAGAAAATTATGGCAAACACTTCATAGACCAAATAAAAAAATGACGTATTTCAAATGAATTTCTGCCCGTCCGGCCCCCCGATCCATTGGGCATGGCAACTTCAACCGGCCCATCCCCTGAAATCTTCGGTCACCGGGCACTTTTTGATTCGGCACATCATCCTCTCCTGAAACACGGCGGAGTCTCCCACCGATCTGTCTCCAAAATCCGAAACACTGAAATTTTGGTGTGCTTCACTGCTTCACTTGTATGTTATTTCTTGGGGAAAAATGTTCATCTGCATGTTCATCTTTATGCTCATCTTCATGTTCATCATCATCATAATCATCATCATCCTCATCATCATCATCATCGTCATCATCATCATCATCATCATCATCATCATCATCGTGATCATCACCATCATCATCATCATCATCATGTGCAAAGAAAACATGTGCAAATAAAACATGTAGGATGCAGGTCTGCGGGTGAAAACTTGGAACCTCATTCCATCCCCTTGTTTTAAGATTTAGAAAATCATGTTCCTGCGGTTCCTCCCCATTTCGATGTGTAAAATGAGAAGATACAGTAATTTGGCGATTTAAATGCAGAGGAATTAGAATTAGAAATGGTGGTTGTCTCCAATTTGAAATGCAGTATCCTTTGGAGACAAGACTCACATGCGACCCTGTGCCATGAATATATCCCACTGCACATCCGGTGTGAAACCGACGGTCTTTCACCATGAACTTCAACCGAAAATGAAGAGAGCAGTGATGCTTGGTATATCTTGGTATGTTTGCGAAGCCAACTCTCACTGTTCCAACCCTTCATTCACCCACTGGAAAATCCCCCATTTAACCGCCGTCCTGAGAGATTTTGAGACCTCAGCGTTGCTGGCAATGAGGCCAAGCCACAAATTAATCGGAGGTTAACTCGCCCAAATTCTGTCTGGTAAGTTAAAGGCTTTAACTTAAGTCTATCTTTTGGGGATTGCTGTAGTATATCAAGTACTATATGTTCTGTGATTTTCTGTGTATATACAGTATATCCTCTGTATATAGCGTATATCCCCAAAACCCTTCACTGTCCATGGGCTGATGGACATGGATGTCATAGACCCGTCAATCTCGGACGTGGAGAATTTACAGCTACTGTGAAAGTACTACATATGTATCAGATATGTATATATATATATTATAAATATATATATATATATATTCATATCTCAGATTCTAGGCATCTATCATCTTCCCTGATCTTGAGCCACTCGGATTTCCATAGATTTTCTACCCTCTAGTATCTACTTTCACCTGGAAAGGAAAATCCCTTATTTTTATCCATTGAACTAGATGATCACGTGAAAGAACCAACCCGCCTTCGAAAGGAGGCCCCGGTTGGTTTCGCCAAGGAGCGATGCAAGGTCCTCACAAACCCCTGGAAGCGCCATGGCCCAAGATGCGGCCCAAATGGCCGCGAAAAAGCTGGGGGCCTGAAATCGAAATCTGGAAATCTGACGAACAGATTTACCCGGTGAACTTCCGTCGTCACGAAACATCATCGATTTGATGTTCTGTGATGGTCTGTGTCTGTTCAATTGGACCTCGCTGGAGTGACCAAAGTGGTGCTAACATCGAGTGCGCCGAAGCATGGATTGAGATCCCCCTGTCTAGCACCTTGAGGCCGAGAGGACCCCTTCTTGAGCCAGAACCAAGATGTGGGGCCAGACTGGGCTAACTGTCAGGACCCACCAAATTGGTCATCTCTATAGATCTTTAGTGAACCCTAGATTTTAATCACATTAAGCCATCCATTTTGAGAGGTTGAACATTAGCCATTCTTTAGATTTGAAACACCGGGTTCAGTGCTGTGAGCAACCGGTCTGGCACCAACAAGTTTACAATGGGCATCTGAAACAATGGTGGTCTCCGGTGGATGCCAGAAACTTCCCCTGGCACACCAAAAAAAGGGGCGAAAATCGCAGAATGGGCAGTCCTTAAATTATGTACAAGTGCATAAAAAATCACAGACAAGTTGGAGAGAAAAAATTCTGGGTCCCAGGAGTCCCAGGGTCTCACATTTTGGCCCATACTCTGGCCCTTAACATTAAAAATGGGGCAGATGTTGGACGATTTTGGGGTTCCCCCAGATTTCAAGAAGCCTCCAAAATGGTAAAATATGCCCAGGTATTACATATCATTTATACCATTCGTATACAGTTCCCATTGTGTCTTATTAGACCATTTCTTTGTTGCTAATTATACCATTCTAGATTGTCGTACATGTGCCATGGTGAAAAGCTAGCATATCTGGTATTATCATGTATTATCATCCCAAACTTGGAATCCGAGCAATCATGGGATTCCAACATTGGTCTATAAAATTACCCTTTGGTTTTTTAACATAGAATAGCCATGGAAAATCCCATATCTATAGATGACAAAAATGATGATTTGCCTACTTAAAATGATGAAGTTTCCAGTTCGCAGTGTTAAATGACCAGAGGCTATATTATAAATTTCTCTTTTATACATATATACATATACATACACAAATATCTATATGTATGTATACACACCTATAATATGTGTGTATATATATATGTACATAACGGATTCGCCATCCATGACCCCTTTGTTACCAGCCATCCCCCACAAGTTGCGTTGCCTAGCTCTGCCTACACCACTCCGATGAGGCTGGAGCCTACTACGGGTTTTGCCACCCAAGAACTGTTCGTACCCAAATGGGTAGCAACATGAAATGAGTTCTGACATCGTTGCATAAATGGTATCATGACTGGGAATTTGTTTTCGATAAATTCAGAAATTGGAATGGTTGGGAAGATTGGAATATAAATATTATTAATGGAATAAAGATTGGAAATTGCCAGCAATAAGTGGGAAGAACATTGGAATATAGTTGGATGCTTGGTCATTGTAGGAATCCCCAGTGCGACAGGTAAAATGATGAACCATGGGATTCTTGGCTATCCTGTTTTTGGATGACAGAATGCCAAAAGGACACAACTAGCGGGTATGATGACGGACATGATAACCTTACTGGTGCTTAGTAGGGAATGGATGGGATTGGGGGAATGGGATGATTATTGATAGTTATTGTGGATCATTCCTTCATTCCCTGCGTAAAACGCACCAGTACGTAACCGTTATATCGACTTAATTTTCTAACCCCTATATCCACTGGTGCCAATCTTTTGCAATTTTGCCGACTAAACAATTTTTAATATGGGTAGATCTTGTCGGTATATCCTATTTCACAAAAACGCCCTCCAGGCAGCCCAAAACTTCAAACGAGGCAAGCGTTTTTTCATTTCAAACACCTAAAACTGGTAATCGATAAATAAACTAAACTCGAGAAACGTTTATAAAGCGACTAAGTTATACCTACAACTTTGGGAAGTCTCCATTCATTCTGCAATCATTTGCGGTAGTTGCTTATTTTGCCCGGAGCAATTCGTCATGGAGTCATGGAAGTTGAGAAAATCTGGATCAATGACCCCCAACACGAGTCCCTGGTTACCGCGCTTGCCCAACAGATTGGATGGCATAACAATTCAACACCTGCAAATGTCCAAGCAATTCGCGGCTTTTTGAAGTCCCATGTGGTGATGATTGATCTTTTTCAACACAAAATTGCCAATTTGCGGGATCCTCAATCTTCAGGCAAAGCCAGATCACAGATATGTCCCATATCCATCTATATCCCTATATTATCCCATTACAGATTGTCCCCTTGACAGTTGGCCTTGAAAAAATGAGATGCTTCGATCCCCAAGGTTAGCTCCAATGGCTAATGGGCCGGGTTCTATAGCTATGTAACAAAAAACCGGAGGCTATTTGTTAACTATTGAATCCCATTTAACAGTAAATCCCTCGGAATCCCAAATCTTCCTAAACATAAAAAATATTATTAAAATCCCATAAAATCCCATTCATGTTTTGCCAGCGGAAAATCGCCCTTGGCAAAACGGTGATTTCTAAACAGAAACCCAAAACCATCCATACCATCTCCGCCTCAAGCTCTTCCTCCGCTAAGGTAAAGCTCATGCTCACGGACTGCCAGTTTGGGGTATATTCAAGGGTCATTTCAGGTAATGTGGGTAAAACAATGTCATAAACCACCCATGACTGGGAATGGTAAACATACCACCTGTTTATGGTGATTTGGGGGATGCTTTATGACATTGTTTTACTCACAGTACCTAAAATGGAGGGACTGTACCATATAAAGCCATATAACTTGGGGGCATATCCCCTAAAAATAGCCTGAAATGGCCACATATGGCGGGTACCTCCAAAGTAGGTACCTGAAATGGCCAGGGATATATCACCGGTATAATAATATACTAATGGATCATCATGGGGTAATATGATTGAGTTCTTGGGCAGAAATTTGATTTGCTGATTTTGGGGGAGAATCTTCGCCGGAAACTATCCGTGGGTTCAATAGTTCAATCCCCTTGAAAAATATATCATCGTCACTGGGATTGATGATCCCAAATATTGCTTGAACATAAAAATTCATGACACCGCCCACAAGAATTGGCAGTTTTCATTGGTCCTTGGTAATTACGACTACTGATCATATATATATATATACATATCTAAGGTGTCGGCTCTTGAGGTAGCCCCTCTTTAGCTTGGAAACCTAAGTGGGACCTGAGCAATTCCCGCGGGCTGCCGGCGTTTTCTCCAGCGTTGGCTTGCCTTGTCTTGTGCTCTGCGAAAACAGTGCAGTTTCGCATCACCTTTGCTCATACCATTCCACCTCATTGCTTCGCTGCTGAACTGGTCTCGCCCTGGCAGCGCTTGCATCTCTGACGGTGTCTTTTTCCTGGTGTATGAGGGGTGCATTTCAGATCTACTTGATCTTCCTTTTGATTTTGGATAAGGTGAATCTGATCTCTACCTGCTGCGTGGACATTGATCTTCAACAGGACGGCTTCATCCTCTGCAAGGAGATCAGAGAGGCGGCAAAGGGCAAAGGCGCGACTGAGTTGGCACTTGCAGCGCATTGGTGTTCAACGACTATCGGCCTCCCAATTGTTGCAAATCCACGACAAGCTCAGCAGACATCATTCAAAAGATCCCTTATTTCTCTTTCGACTCCTTGCAGCTTCGAAGGTCATCATGGCGCAGAAGCACCCATCATGGAGATGTACGACATGTCATGTGGTGATGAAAGGGACGTTCCCTCGGTGTTGGAAATGTGGTCAAGAATGGAGCCATTGCTACGACCCATCCTTTACACCGCCAGAACATCGCCCTCAATCGTACAACCAGCAGACAGGCCGACCGCCCCCTTGGGATGGACAGCAATGGGACGGTCGTCAATCGAACTCATGGAGTCCACGTTCCCGCACCAGACGTTCCTCAAATCGTGGCAGGAAAACCAACAAGGGCAGCAATATGTGGCAGGAGGGAGACCAACAGCAACATGGAAAAGGACGAGGCAAAGGACAGGAGCAAGGCTTTGCACAGGCTCCGATGGTGCCCTTTATGCCCTTCCCGCACATGATGCCCCCGTACTCCCAGCCCATGATGCAGCCACCCTTGCCACCGCCGGCGACCGACAAGGGTGCTGGCAAAGGTGCTATGCCTTCACCCCCTATGATGCCACCGAATGCCATGGCCAATGCAGTTCCCACTATGCCATGGGGAAACATGGGGCCGATGATGCAGATGCAAACAGCACCCACGAGTTCGACTTTGGTGTCAGAGCCGGCCACGTCATATCGACAAGACGGACCAGCTCAACAGAAATTGAATCGATTGCTCCGAGAGATGAAGAAAGAGGAAGACAATCTACCTCCTCATCTCCAATCTATCGCCCACGAGATGCAGAAGCAGGACGAGAAGAACAGCATCAAGACCCTATCCCAAGCTGTGAAAGCTTTGGGGGAGGCGAAACAAGACCTGCTCGAGGCGGAAAACGCAAGGGCTCAATTGCTTTCGCAGTGGAAGCTGTTCTTGCAGCAGTCAGTGGTGAAATGGAGAGAATTTTCTGCAAGTTTTCACGCTTCAGAAAGTGCCCACCAACAAGGAGTCCTGGCTGCGAAGCAAGCAGTCAAGCAGGCCCAGAAGACATTCGACATGGCCTCCAAGAAGGAGCAGAGTGGAAAAGAAGGAGCTGTCACAATCTCGGACGACGATGGCGACAACGATGTGGGGGACGATGTGATGGAGGACCCGCACAACGAAAGCGTTCAGCGCATTCATCAGGGCATGGATTCGATCGTCACGAGTTTAGAGGAGCTCTCCACGTCTGCCGACCAGCTGGAGCAGCGTGTCAAACGTCCAAGGGTGGCACCTTCGGATGGCGACGTCTCCTCTCCTGCGCAGCCTTTTGGCGTGCCCGGTGCTGTATGATGAACACGTATACACACCAAGGGCTTTCTGCCCGACCATTGACCAGCCCTGAAGCTATGAAGCTGCAATGGTCGCATTCAGTTATCCATGAAAGGAACTACCTGAACGAGTGGCAAGCGCAAGAGCATGCGTCTACACTAGCAGCCGAAATGGGGTCTTCAGTGTTGCTCAGGGTTGACAGCATCTCCTTTCCATTGCGCAGGTGTTCCAAATCGCAGCAGGTGCGTTTCAACGATGATGTTATGGTTTTTATTGGTGAAGATTGTGGGTTTGATCTTCGCCCAATGACGATCACACATCATGCTCTCCAGGATTTTGATGACAAACCATGGAGGCTACGTTCCCTTCGTTCAAATTCACCTGATGATGATGCAACCTCATTGATGGCGAGGCGGCCAACACGACAAGCTCGACCGCCGTCCTTTTCTAGTTCGTCGACACCAAGGTCCTCGTCAACGAGTATGTCAACCAGTTCGTCGACCACCCGTTCTCTTGATTGGCGACAGACTGTTTTGATTTTGCTTGATGGGCGCATGCTTTCTATCAGGATTCCTTGGGATGATGGAGACCAGCTGGTTCGCAGCATTTGCACCGCCATTGGCACCGACCCTGGCCGAAGTCTCTATGGAGTTCATTACGTGAGTCATCGTCCTGCAGATTTGATTCAGCAAGGGCTACAATGCTTGCTCCTGCAAACAGATTTGGAGCCACGTCCGTCACCCCTTTTGCGTTTGGTGATGGTCGACCTTGAAATTTTTGAGCCGAACGAAGTCTTGCCTGGAGCCTTCCGCAGGTTCTCCAAATGGCTCCCAGAGACCATCAACAGGATCTCTGTGTTTCGTTTGTTGGGGCTTGAATCACTTTTGGTTGCTCATCCAGATCGAAGTCGACTATGGTACAACAATGTCCCTGTGAATGAACATCAAGTTAGTCCTTTGCATCTTCAAGATGGTGACTTCCTGCACGTTCTCATTGGTGATCATATTGATGGTTTTGCCTGTATGAGTACCAGTCCAACCTCGTTTCAAGAAAACGTCACTGAAGAAGATGACGACTTCTCTGGTTTTCAAGCCTATGCTTCTGCGGCAATGCCAGATCCAATTAAGATTGAGTCTGCTGTTGACGATCCTTTGTCCAATGTGGCCTTGTGTATCTCCGGCATCGACCCTCGTCTATGTGGACCTGTTGCATTAAGTGCGAATGAGCCCTTTTCTTTCTTTCAATCAGCTGCTGACTCACCGAGAAGTGATCATGATGGAGCCCTTTTTGCACATCCTCCACGAGTAGAGCAACCCATTTGGCAACATGAGATTTGGGATTTGCTGCGTGCGCATGGTGAGACTGAACTTCATGAAGAGGGGCCAATCATATATGTGACCTCCCACTACATCTCACACACGATGGTGCCGAGAAACACAATCACGCGCCCTTTGCGCTTTGACATCGATCATGAAACATGGGAAGCCTCAGTGCGATTCATGTGGGAGGACTACATTGACAACGGAGCTGCCATTGAGATCTTCATTGTCAGACCGGCATTGCCCACGACCGTATACCAAGGCACGATTGCTACAGTTGTGGCCACCCAGCATCCTCAACCTGCACGTGCTGCTTGTGTACGATCTACAGCAGTAGCTGGCCAATCGCATCTCCACAACTCACAAGTTGCGTATTCGGCGGCCTTCCTGACACCTCCAGCTGAACTCATTGAAGTATCTGGAGCTAGTCCACGATGCCTTCCGGTGCATACACTTCTTCCACCGTGTCAACTCTGGCTAGGGGAGCAACCCTTGCCACTTGATGCTGATGTGAGAGTGCACGATGGACTTGGACTTCAAATTGTTATCCCGGAAGAGCGCATCACAGATATCATAGACAATGCTCTCCCAACCAATGCAGCATTGCTACAAGCTCCCTTGATGGATCAGGAAGATGACGAAGCTGTCCTACTTCATGTAGCACAACAAGTCCCGCTTTCTCCACCTTCGATCTCTTGGGACGATTCAATTGGATGTGACCTCTCTGAATCTACCAAATGTGGCATTGACATTCCTTCCAGCATTGATGAAACCAACTTCTATGAGCAGACTTCAACCACGCTGGTACAACCGGTTCTGCAATGGAGTCCTGACATGCCAGATCCCTTCATCGAAGATCTTGCAGGCTTATGGGAGCTCCTAGCCTTTGCATGGGAGGATGAACCCAGATCTGGCACAGTGTTGGTGTGGTTCGTCGATCATCAATGGCAAGAACCTCACTGTCTTGCGCCCCGACCAGTTCAACTCTATCCTGCTATTGCTGACTGGCGGCGCCGTATTTGGCAAGCATGGGCTGATGAAATTGTGCTTGGAGCAACATTGGACTTCCACCTTGTCATCCCCAAGCCGCCAACGGTTGATCATCGCATCATCGCTCATGTGCTTCTGGTGCAGCGACCACAACCGCAATGGGCTACGATGGTTCTTTCAGTTTTTGATGCCAGACCACCTGACTTTGAGGTACGTCAAATTGCCATTACAATGGCAGCACGCATCAGTCTTGATGATCTACTACAAGTCCTGGGCATCTACAGAGAGTGCACTGCGACGCCACCAACTTTGAGATGTATGGCATGGCACCATGATGTCACTCTCCAACCAGGGGTACCATTTCATGCCCATTCTGGTATTTCACTCTTGATGCGTCTGTTTGAACCACCTCAACAACCACCCCAACTTCAGCCTCTTCCCATGGATGTCGATGAAAACGCCAATCTTCAACTGTCAACCCGCCATCAGTTGACATTAGATGCTTTGATTCCTGAACCACCTCGAATCTTGGTGGATTTCACTGCAGCTGCTCAAGCGTATTATGCTCTGCTGAGTTTGCAGTTTACCTTCCTCGAGAATTGGCCTGAAGATGTCATCCTGCCTGACGAGACCATCGCTGCTCTAGGAGCCATGCAAAATTTTGAAGATGCACAACCAGTGCAGGCCTTTCATTTCTATGTAGATGGATCGAAAGTTGCAGGCCATGGTGTGGGGGCGGCTACTGCATGTCTCCTTGAGACTGACACAGGATATGCCCTTGCTGGCATTCTTCCGGTTCATGTTGCATTTGCTGAACATGCATACATTGGAGAACATGCAGCTATGGCCAACGCCTTGATCTGGGCGGTGCATATGAGTACCTGGCATCTTCAACGATTCCCCACGCAGCCGGTGACCTTTCACTTTCACTTTGACGCGATGAACACTGGATATCAGGCAGCTGGATGGTGGAGAGCACATGAATACAAGGAGTGGCAAGCTCTCTTCAGAAGTCTTGCACATATCCTTGAGCATCGCCACGGAGCCAGACAACTCACCTGGCAGCATGTTCGTGCACATGCACAACACCCGTGGAATGAAATGGTGGATCGCTTTGCTAAATTTGCCTCTATGAACCCCGGCAGGGTTGGTGATTGCGAATCATGGCACCGATGGCTTAATGATCCACCCATGTTGAATGCTCTGCAATGGATTTGGTATCTTGAGCTCATGAGGGCAAATGTTCCTACAGCGGCACCAATGCATGGACTTCTCCTTGTGCATCCCCTTCAAGCACCAACGTCGGCGGCAGAACCTTTGACACCTCCTCCTGCACCAGAAGTTGATGTCTTGGAGTTCAAGATCAATTTGAAACTTGCCACGGCGAATGTCCTGACCTTGTCAGCGGATCCTGCGTCGAAAAGCACCTCCATCACCCGCCAACAGATCTTGATGCGACAGTTCCATGAAGCAGGCTGCCATGTGATTGGTCTTCAAGAAACGCGACACCGCCACTTGCAAGACCTGGCCAATCCCTACTACCATGTTGTGGGAGCTCCAGCTACTCACACTGGGCATGATGGAGTACAACTTTGGATTTCCAAGGTGCTTCCCTTCTGCGATGGTGGATTGCCAATTCACAGCAATCATATCCAAATTGTTGCTGCCCATGCCACATACCTCATTGTCAAGGTCAACACAGCGGCATGGAGATGCATCTTTGTGACTGCGAGGGCCCCGCACTCTGGGCATGGGCTGCGTATCAGTGAGGAGTTCTGGCACTGCGTCTCCAAGCATATTCGGCAGCTGTCATGTGACTGGCCCATCTTCTTCCTTGGCGACACCAACGGTCATCTTGGGGACACGATCACTGCTGCCGTAGGTGCCCTACATGGACGCCAAGAGAATGATCCTGGAGCCACCTTTCATCAATGGATGTTGGAGCACCAACTCTTTGCACCGGCCACTTTCCCGCAGTATCATACAGGTCGGCTTGACTACACCTATGTCGCACCAGATGGGGAGCATTCTACGAGGATAGACTATATTGCTTTGCCGCAGGCCTTGCACTATGACTCCATTCAAACTTGGGTGGATGAAGATGTTGACATTTCGACTCAACGCATCGATCATTTACCAGTCATTTGTCACATTGTGCTCAAGGCTTTTCGACCTGCGGTCAAACTGGCTCCTCGTTCTGGGCTTCGGGCCATGGGCTCTGACCAATCCTTTTGCCGAGCCTTACATGATCCTGAACACTTCCATGCATTGCGTGATGGTATCCACCTGCCGCCATGGCATGCTGATCCTCATTGCACTGCAGATGCTTTGGCTTCCCAGACTCGACAAACTATCCAGCGAATTTGTCCATCTTCACGACGACAGCCGAGGAAGACCCATTTGAGTGAGGCAACATGGCATCTGATTTGTGTCAAGAAGAGTCTCTTCAAGCAGCTCCGTGCTCTGAAGCGCACACGGATCTTCACCATCCTACAAGTTCTCTTCAGAGCCTGGCGCCATCCCCACACAGCTGATGATGCCCGAACGTGGATGAAGCTCAATGACCATGCCTATGCCATGACCATGTGCAAGCTCAAAAAGGTCACCTTTCAAGTCACTGCTGCGGTGCGTGATGAAGATGCCAAGCACTACATGATGCTGGCAGAACGAGCAGCCCGAACATATACGGTTGAAGGTCTAACTGCCTTGTGGCGTCAGATCAAAGCTGTTCTTCCCAAGCATCGCCTCCGACGATCTGTTCAAAGATATGATCTTGGTGAAGCTATGCTTCAGCACTTCGAACAATTAGAGGCCGGCACAACGTTCCCTGTGCAAGAGATTCGCAAGCGTTGCTTGTCTCGAAATGCCAGCAATGTTGCCAAGCAACCACCAGTCACCTATGTTGACCTGAGTGAACTGCCTACTCTAGCTGAAACAGAAGATCTATGCCTTCGCCAAAGCCCCAACAAGGCGCCAGGCCATGATGGCCTTTCGTCCAATGTCTGTCGCTATGGAGCAGCAGCCCTTTCACCGCATCTTCATGGAGTCATGCTTAAAGCCTTCCTCTCGGCCATGGAACCATGTCGATACAAAGGTGGTTTCCTTGTCCCAATATGGAAGCAGAAAGGACCTCAAACCCAAGCTGCCTCTTATCGTGGAATTCTCCTGAGTGAGTCGTATGGGAAGGTCTACCACGCGTGGCTTAGACGTCGCCTGCTTCCAACCATGCTTCAACGGCGAGCCTTGGGCCAGCTGGGTGGTCTTCCGTCGCAGCAGAATCAGGAATTCAAATGCTCCGCCTGCACGGTCGATTGGGGCGAGCCCACAAGATTTCCACTGCAGTGATATTCGTGGATCTCAGATCTGCCTTTCACCATCTCCTGCGTGAGTTTGTTTTCAATGATGACTCCCCGATGAGTTTTGATGAATTGGGCAGGGTCTTAGACCCCATGGACTTTGACCTCACGACCCTTGCAGCTGAGCTTTGCAGTGCTACCCAGCAGATACCAACGGATGTTCCTCCAGCCCTGCGTCGGTGTCTTGCAGACGTCCACCGACATACATGGTTTCAGCTTCAACATCATGACGATGTGATGACAGAAACCCGACGTGGCACGCGCCCAGGCTCACCTTTGGCTGACATTGGTTTCAATTTGCTGATGGCTGATTTGGTGAAGCAGCTGCATGAGCAACTCCTGCAATGCCAGGTCTACTGCCAAGGCCAAGCAGCTTTAGGTTTGCAAGTTCCTCCCATCACATGGGTTGATGATTTAGCTGTGCCCATGGCAACAAATCAACCGGATCAACTCAAGCCCTTGGTCCAGGAGGTGACATCAACATTGCATACCTTGTTTCTGCGGTATGGCCTCTCCCTCAACATGCAGAAAGGAAAGACTGAAGCGGTGATGATGTTTCGAGGAAAGAATGCGAACCGCTGTCGATCAGCGTTGTTCGATGCTGACTCTCCACCCACTTTGGTCTCCGCTACTTCCACACATGTGCTGTCGATCCGAGTGGTCCCTTCATATCGTCATTTGGGTGCCCGCTACACCATGGATCTTGACATTGACGAGGAGATCAACAACAGGATTGGGATGGCAAAGCAAGCCTATGCTGAACTCAAGCGAGCAATTTTCAGCAACCGTGCTCTTGCTGCCACTGCTCGTGTCCAACTCTATGAGAGCCTAGTCCTGACCAGACTGCTGTATGGATGCTCGGTGTGGAGTGATGTCCCTGCACCGCTTGTCAAGCAGATTGAAACCATGATCATCAAGCATCACCGTAGCATCTACAACTGTGGTTTTTGGACAGATGATGGCATTTCAGATGAAGCTTTCATTGCGACGAATCAAGTTATGCCTTTTCGCTTGCATTGGGCGCGACATCGACTTGTCTATCTTCAGCATATTGCGCGACATGGCCTGCCTGTTCAAATCCAGCTTCTTCTTGCTGAGTATGCTACTGGTAAAGGATGGCTCCACGAGGTCTCCCGAGAACTTGCATGGATGGCTACGTTGGTTGAACTGCCCTTCGAGCTGCCAACTACTGCAGCAATGTGGCAAGACCTTTGGCCTGTCCTAGCTGCTTGGAAGCCTTGGAAGCCGGCGGTCCGACGTGCATGCAAGAAACACCTCCTACAGGAAAAGCTAGCATGGGAAGTCAAGAGCTATCACACCAGCATTGTGCGGGAATTGGAACTTCATGGTGGAGAAATTGGAAGTGAGCAAGCAGTCCTTGAGGAGAATGTGGCTTCCTTTCACTGCCATGCTTGCACACACAGTTTTCCTACATATCAGCAGCTTGCTCTTCATGCCTTTCGTCAACATGGGGTGGTTGCACAAGAACGCCATTATGTGCAATCCACTGTATGTCCTGGATGCTTGAGGGATTACCACACCACATTCCGTGTGACGCAACATCTTCGTTATCGACGCAATGGATGCTGGGACCGCACCTACATGGCACGTTCCCCCGATGAGCCGGTCACCATTGATCTGCCGGAACACCTTCGTAAGGTTAAGCGTCTCCCCGCTGTTCGACGACATCTTGGCCCATTGCGCCCCACAAGCATCCAACGAATGCGCATCAAGCTGCGACAAGACATCATTGCCCTCCGTGCTGAAGGTAAACCTGAGTTTGCCTGGTGGTATCCCAATGATGAGGAGCTGATTGTCCAGCATGCGAATGTGGCTCTTCGTGAGGCGCTCCTTGAGTGGACCCGTATGGACTGTCCCAATGAGGTGGACTTCCAGAACCTTATGTTTGGTGCTCTCTTCACCTTGGAGGTTGAGGATCCGCAGAGGTGCCGACTTTTCATGCATTGGGTTGAGAAGCACATGTACGACGACTGCCCTGCCGACATGGACCCTGATCATGCCATTCTTTTGGAGCGAGCCTATGTGAGTATGTTGGAAGATCTCCCGACTTGGCAGATTCGGCAGAAGATGAAGGAGCTCACTGATCGATGGATGCACTTGCCTCCTGATTATCCGGACTTTGGACCACCTTCCACTCCGGTTACCAGGCGGCCCTATGATCGAGTTCATTGCATTCCCTCGGAATATCAGATGATGGCCTCTGCTGAGATGACAAGACGAGGATGGGTCTTTCACACAAAACCATCTATGCGATCGGTCTCACAAGTTGGTCCCTACTACCTTGTTCATTTATATTCGGGCAGACGACGGGATCAAGATTTTCAATTCTGGATGGAGAAGTACCTCTCGAGCACCACCCTAGCCTTTGTGGATGCACCTATGTCCTTTCGATTGACACGGCGATCCACCATACCATGAACATCCACAGCCCCGCTTTGTGGAATCATCTTCTGGACTATGTGCGGGCTGGGCGGCTACTCGCCATCCTGCTTGGACCACCGTGCGAGACATGGTCTGCGGCCAGATGTCACTCCCTGCCAGAAGGAGAGCGGAAGGGTCCTCGTCCATTAAGGACGGCAGAGGAGCTGTGGGGTTTGCCACTCCGGACAATGGCTGAGCTATTGCAGCTTAGTGTGGGCAATTGCTTGCTTCTGAAGGGGATCTGGCTCTCAGTTGCAGTCACCTACCACTCTGGCTCCGCTGCGCTTGAGCATCCTGCCATGCCGTATGACGAGGAGCTCCCCTCCATATGGAGGAGTGGCGTACTACGTCTTCTACTCCGTGGTGGCGCCCCATTTCGCAGAGTGACGATCCACCAATGGCGCTTCGGTGCTGAGGGCGTGAAGCCCACCATGCTTTCGTACAGCAACGGGTCTTTACCCTCTGCCTTGCAGCGCTGTGAGATTCCAGATGCCATTAAGCCCACAGTGGCCTTGCTTGGCCGTGACGAGGAGGGACGCTTTCGAACCGCAAAGGCGAAAGAGTACCCGAGCGCGCTGTCCAAAGCTTTTGCCCTTTTCTTCAGCGATCGGCTGACACGCCTTAACATTAAAGGCTGTCCACAAGAGGCCGACGCTGAAATTTTTGATTTTGTGGCACTTGCGGCCTGCTTGGATAGCGGCAGCATGATGCCTGATTACCAGCCAGTGTGAGTACTTCCACAGGCTTGCACGTACAGGCACGAGCTCGACTCATCTGCCGAGGAAAAAAAAAATACATATCTACATATATATATATATATATATATATATATGTATGTATATATATATGTATGTATATATATATATGTATATATATAAGATGAGAAGCTTGTTTGCCTAGGATTGGTACTTGTATCAGTTTCCCAAGCCACGGGGACCCCACGTTAACATCCAAATTTGTCATTTTTGAACATTGCTTGAATATCATTGAATCTTCAAACTGGGGATGCAACAAAGTTCTCAGATGATGAAGCCCAAAACACATGGGATTGTCGGGAACAAAAGCCATATCACATTGCTGATTGGCCATATCCGGTTATAATACCAGTGAATCCTTATTGTCTTACTTCTCCATAGTATAGTTCAATAGTGGAAACTCATATTGTATCCCACTATATATCTCGTTACATATCTGGTTAATCCACTGACATATTATGTGTGTATTGTGTATATATATATATATATATGGATATAATATATATATATATATGTGTATATTATCGAAATATGTATATATATATATATGTATATTATCGAAATATATATATATATATCATTACATACATCAACATGACAATATAGCGGTTGTAGTATTCAAAAACCCCTGTCATCCCTTTTTTCTACTGGTTGAGAATGGGATTCCCAGAAAAAACGTGGCTTAGAAAGTCCCGGATTGAACCTTGGTTTTCGTGATCCCCCAAAAACTAGGAAACCTCCATGTGGCTATGAGTCGAAACCCTGGGGATTCTAGGTACCCCAAATAGCTGGCTAATGGATGTTTATTCCCCAAACATCCCCAAACGATGGTGACCATAGATTTTGAACCATAACCATCCATAACCCACATCAAAAATATCTCCGCGTCGGCCTCAGTATCCATCTCACTCAACTCTTCCTCAGCACCTGGACCGACGCAAAGGAATTTCACCAAATATCACCAGATGTTTTCATAGCACAACCCCCACCAAAAAAAAAAAGAAAAGGTGAAATGTCCCACTATTTTAGAAGGATTTGACCAACTTCTATCTTTTTGGCGGGTGCCGTAAATCACCATGTGTTCTTTTGTAGGTTTACAGTATCTCATACGTTTTTTTAAAGGTACATATCAAAATGTGATCACTAGGTGTTCTTTATACGTACGTAAATCTATCAGTAGTTCTGTTTCATGCTAATCTTCGTCTGTATAAATCTCTCTGGTTTGTTTGTTCCGTGTTCATCTATGTATAGGTAACTTGTGGCTTTGTTTTTTCATGATCATGTTTAACGGCGGGGAAATCCATTTTGAATGGACAAAGTAGTCCAAGCCAGTGGATATGCATAGATTCTCCATGGTAAATTGTCCATCCCATGGTTGTCCATCAGTACTCCACTTAGATTTAATCTCCGGTTTCGGAACTGGAACATGGCGAACATGGCGAACATTTGCCAGCAATACTTCGATGATAAAAACGGTTTTCAAACATGGCAAAACAACCATCCTCCGATCTGAGAAATTCAACAACTGGTGATGGTTCATGGTGATTCGGTTCTTGAAAAATCCCTCATTTTTGGGATGCACGAGTTCTGGTGGGGTCATGTGGCTGCCACTGAAACAACTATGTCACACGTAGAGAACCAACCAGAAGTTAGGATGTAAGTAGCCACATCAGGCATTCCTGGATGTTTAGTTCAATGGAAGTCCATGAAGATTTCATAAAGGCCACCCTGTGAAGAATAGAAGGCTTGAAATTCTCCCTTATTGTTATGGTTGGTCGTTAAATTGTCGTTAAACAGGCGACCTATCCAGAAAGCCAAACATTGAGCAGGGTCGCCTGATGGTTGAATCCCCATGACTCACCAATTTGAGCAGTGCGGACATCAAGGGTAGGTTGATAGCCCTCGAAAAAAAAAAAAAAACGACCATCATTTATGTATCAATTTCAATTCAATTTCCCCATATGTTTGATGGTATTATCCCCAATCCACATTAAACCACTAGTACACTAGTCAAACAGATTTGTTTCACCTGCTCGTGAGCCTACAATTGTTGGGGGATCATGTTGGAACCTGGGGTTCAATCCCGAACAGCATGCATGAGGGGCTAGCGCCTTGGTGAATTGGGTCATCAACAAGGTTGTATTGGGTTATCACATGTTATCACCATGGAATTTGACTTCAAATGATCACCCCAAAATTGTTGTTGTGAAATCCCTGTTTCCACATTGTTCCACCCCTTCCAATGGCATCATCCGAAGATCTTCGAAAATCTGAGCACCGCACCTTCCGCCACCGCCTCGCGCGCGAAGCGCGCACTCTCGGTGCAGCGTTGGAGCAGTCGGCAGCAGGCGGCTTCGGCCTGCAGGGGCCATGGTATCCAACTCTTGACCGTGGCATATATATGGACATCCCCCGCTTAGATGATATGAATGGATTATACATCTGTATACATATATATATATATATATATATTATATATACATATATATATATTATATATATATATATATATACATATATATATACATACATATATACATATATATATAATAGAACATATAAGTGATAAACCACTTGCTAAGTGGGATGCACATCCACGTAGTACGGTTCACAAGTGATTCCGGCCTCTGGAACCATTGGCTTCGACAGCTCAAGGAGGAGGCCTTCCACTTCCTAGCAATGGCAAGATGGCTGCAAAGCCAAAGGTGGGGAAGAAACCACGTGGGTTTCTATGCAGGTTTTGTAGTTTTATATGATTTTTGATGGCATATTGATGTATCAAATTATATGTGTTTATATCAAATTTCGTATTTTGTAGTTTTATGTAGTTTTATATGTTTTTTTAAATATTGATATAATACTATGGGTTGTTACGACGTTGGAAATTGAATGACTTGTCCAGGTTAAGATATGCATGGGGATACAATGGGGGTTATGGCATGGGAAATGCAACCATGTAATGCGATGATAATGGGATACCTGATGGGATTTGGCCTAACCATAGAGGATCCTGAAGAATTGCTGTTTCTCCAGAGCTTCCCCACTTCAGCCTAGATCCCCCACAGTAACTACAGTAACTCTGACTTGGTTCATCTGAAAATCGGGTATACACCCCAGCAACCAGGCCTGGGAGAGCAACGGAGCACGGCGCTTCAGCGTTAGCAAGGCCTCCAACCCCTGGTGCGGGCGGCCCTGGAGTTTGACCTGCCAAAAATTGGGATTTGTGCCAACAGAAATGGGAAGTTTACCGACAAAAATTGGGATTTCATGAGTTTTGGGAAAAGATTGTTCCAAATTACACCCTGTGTTCGCAATTTTTCCTGGAAAGTAATCTTCCAACGAATTTGGCGTCATTAGCACAGTTTCGACAAACCAAAAATGCCGTGGATTGATGGATGCACCTTTCGAAGGCTGTATACCCCAAGTCTCATATGGGTATGGATCAATACCTATTGATACCATTTTCAGGGGAATGAACATCCATAAATCCCAGCTATTTTGATGTGAACTACAGGGGTACTATTGGTTTTGACACACTGCCATATGGGATTTTTCATGAGTCCATCCTGGTTTTGGGGGATGTCCCCACAGTGGTTTTCATGAAAAATCCCATGAGTTGAATAGGATGGTTCTAGATCCAAGACTCGGAGCAATGGCTAGGACGCTGATGATATCATGTATACACACAACTAAACAAAATCACAGTAATGTTAGTGTGTATATATGTTATTAATAATGTTAGTACTGTTGTATATACTTTAATATTACTAATGTTAGTAATGTTCATGTTATAGACCAGCAATGTCATAGACCAGCCATGTTTAAGTAATGTTTATATCAGGTATCAGCCATGGTAAGTCATTGAGCTGGTCCATCGTGGATCGTCCCAAGGTCTCGTGCGTAGAGCTCCGAGATCTCCTTCAATTCACATATCTATTCCTTCTCAAATAGGAAGTTTCCCCCCTCCAAAATTGGGACATTATAGGCTCCAAAATGTAGGATATCATTTGATATCAAGCATTAAACCCACAAGTTTGGCCAAATTTATTTGTACTCTCCAGTAATTTAACATAGCTATGGAAGCCATCGCCCATTTAGTTCGATGTTTTGCCGATTGAAAGCGCTGATTCCCAGGTTGGTTTCACTGTCTTACCATTGATTAGTGAAAAAAATGACTGTTATCGCTGAAATAACCTCATGATATCCCGACTATTACCACACGTCATATTCTATCATCGATGTAAAACAAAAAAAGAAAAAACTTACTATGATATATATATATATATATATTGTACCAGCACTATTCTACCATCATTAAGTATATCCCATGTGTATATATATATACATACATTCATACATATATGGTCTATGGTCATCCATCCCTGGGATTCTCTCAACGGTTGCCTCCATGGCCGCTGGCCGCGGCCGCGGCGAAACAAAGGGTGAACGACCACGGCCTCACCGAGATGACTCGCTGTGGTTAAGCCATGGGAGTTGGCCATGCCAAACGCATGAAACACATGGGTTTTAATAGGATTTCATGGTGATTTAATGTGATTTAACCAGAATCTAATGTGATTTAACCAGAATTTAATGGTGATTTAATGTGATTTAATCGGTGTTCATGGGATTTTTCATGGGTTTGTTTAATTGGATTTAATGATATTTTTAAAATGGATAATCAAACATGGCTGGAAAATCCCTGAAACGAATGGAGGTGTAGAGCTGAGAAAATCATCGAACTAGTGCTGGGCGTTTTCTCCCATGTTTCATCCTTTGGGCGAGATGAAACATATATATTCAAGATAGGATATAGACCCAACTAACCAATAGGATATTAGGTGATATAACAAATAGGATATGTTCATTAGGATATTTCAATAGGATATTTCATGGAGATTTTCAATAGGATATTTCATGGGACATTAGGTGATATAACAAACCAACTTGATATGATAGTTGGGTCTGTCTGAAAATGGGGTATACCATGGTATACCAACTTGAATGCCTATTGAAATAGAGAAACTGATCGTCAACTCAAATTTGGGAGTACCCCATTTTTCAACAAGCCCAAATAGTTCCCTTCAAAACGAATTCTGGGGAGGGTTTGTTTGAGACCATGGGCAGTGAGTAACCTTCTCAATCATTAGTCCTTTGCATATCTGCTAAGAGCATCCCTATTTTTGACCAATGGGCATGTTCTAAATTGTGCCTTGGGAAACCGCCCCCAGAGAACTCATGTATCACTGTTCCGCTTCAGTCTGGGACGAAGAATTCTCTGAAGCAAAATGCAAAGAGACGATCGGTCGTGAATGAGTCATAGTAATCATAGTAGCTAAGGTAGAATGTTGAAACATTAGAGGATGAGTTTGTCTGACAATAGGGTACCCCAAAATCCACGGGTTAATCATTATGTTCATTTCTTCTCCCTATTGAATGGCCGTGAAATCGCTCATGAGCATCAGCACTGACGATCATGGTTTGGCCCCAGATTGTCAACTTCTTGGTTTTCTTGGTTAAAGCAGTATTCCAATCCACAAACTACAATTCATCATGTTCATTACTTTTTTGGTGAAAAACGCCCATTCAAAAGTCATGCCGTGGCACCCTGAAAAGTCCCCTGCACCCTCCAGCGACCTGGCTGTGACTCCTCTGACCTAGGCGCGGTGAAGCAACATATAAGGGGATATGATCAACAAGACTGAGCATATCTCAAAAACATAAGATGTTGTTTGGTATTTTTTGGGATCCAAAACCTACATCCCAAATGTTTTTTGGATTTCTTGGGAGATGCAACCACAGTCACATACAAGTAAGATAAAACAAACTTCATGTGGATAAAACAAACCGAATATCTGATTTCACCGACCAAAATGTGGATGAAATTGATTCAATCAATTAACAAACCTGGTGAAGTAAGCAAAGACATGGTGATGCGCCTTTGTTCCAAAATGGGATACTCCATTCTATCCAGTGGTTCATCATGCTTTCCCCTGTGGAAATTGCTCGGGGTTTACGGTGCACCACGACTAATCCTGTTGAAAAACAAGCACCTGATTGAACTGGTGCAACCAACAAACATGACCAAACATTAGCGGGAAGCAGCTGACTGTTTGGGTAAGAACACAGCCACAGAATCATGATGGGATTTTACCTCAATCCTAATGGGAATGTTTGAAATAATGGGATATGATGGGATATAATGTTAGGGATATAATGGGAGTTGTTGAATAGCGGGCTTAATCAAGCATTAAGGGGAAGGGGATCAGATTCGATAAATAATCAACAATAGTTTGTCCAGAAATGGGAAAATGCCACTGCTACTAAATAGTCGTAAATTACGGTTCTATCTTTTTGGTGGGTACTACAGTATATGTTTAAACAACAAGTCAATAGTGTATGGTCATCTCTGCATAACCGTTAAAAACAAAATGATTACGAGTCAGTGACCAAAATAAGCAAGTGCTTACAGTAGTTGTTGCGCACCCCCATAGTCGGACCAAAATGATCTCGCATCTCAATTTGCCATAGTTAAGCTGTACCTGGGGTGCATCTGGGAGTGGAAGGTTCTTCTAGGGGGTGTTTAACTATGTTTAACTTCCAGGCAGTCAAAGCCCGTAGACCTATCCTAAAATAATCAATCTTATCATGTAATGTATCACAATAATCATCATAAGTTCCCAGGCCAAACTTCTTTGATTTGACTTCTTGGCCCTTGGCGCTTCGCACACTTCCCACCCTGCCCTTCGAGGCCACAGGCAGGTTGACATCGGGGGAGGAAGTGGTGGCCTGATCATCCATGGCTGTCTACTCTCCGCTATTGAAACGTGGCTGCGAAACCCCCAAACGTTGGATTTTTGATGGGAAAAAAACATGGAAAAATAGAGGGTGTTTATGTTTTTTCTGCAAAAAATGTGTGGAAATCGTCTATAGATGGTGTTTTGTAATTTTCAAACTCCCACATGTGTTCAAGGGAAACAAGAAATATTGGAAACCATCAACATGCAATGGGTGGTATAGAAAAACATATCGTAGTTTTGGGCTTAAAATCGAGCGCTTGCAGATCAATAGTTGAATCCGCTGCGGTGGGGATCTATTTTGAAAAATGTGGATGTATATTACAGATGCATATAGAATGATAGCAATAATAAAAGATAGTGAAACAAGATTTATAATGATGAGTATTAGTAATGACAATAATGACACTAACGATGATTTTGATGATAATGATAGTAATAATGAGAAATATATGTGCATTATATTTTACATGTATATATATATGATATATGTGTGTGTGTGTTGCCAGACCATTTTGGATCGCACTTCTAGCGTCGCCCCTCCGCCTTTTTCATGCCTTCATCGCTCCAGCCCAATCGGCCAGAGGTGGCCAAACATTAAAACACGAAAGGTGTAGGTCGCTACCAATCATAGCATAAAGACGCGGATTTCTCAGAGTAGAACCTCAGGATCAGTATCTCAGGATCAGGATTGGCTTTGTGAAGGAAAATCGACTGACCGAAAACCATGATCTTTACATCCATGATATCCATGTGATCAGGGTTTCCTGCAACATGTTCCCTCAAACCAATCCACTGACAGGAAGACAAGTATGGAATGGAGATGGGCCGATATCGATGCAACATGGGTACCAACAGCCCAGAATTTCTGATGGCCAACCCTTCAATTTTAAGGTGAGGAAACTAGGAGCCATTACCCAAATCTAACATGCACAGAGCCCCTCAAACAATTGCTCTCTTTCTGGGGAGAAGAGTCCATATTTCGGGGACCTGGCGAATGTAGGTTGAAGCTAAGAAAGGCTCAAGCTTCGGCAGTTTCCTCATGCTGAACCCCCACCATCCACAGCACCGCGTGAATCAAGGCGCTGATCGTACCAGCGCATAAACTCCAAAAAGGCACCGTCGCCGGCAACCTGGGGGAGTTGAGCTGCGGTCATGGATGGGGTCCCAGATGTGAAGGGAAGAGGTGTTTGCAATGCAGGGACCATTTCTTTCGGTTGGCACCATTTACACCTATTTACTCAGAATGCCATTGGTATTTTTTGAAAAGTGGAGGTCACCCCTCTTTTCACAGCAACATGGCCCATTCGTATTTCGACTCCACAAAAAACACGGCGCAACGTTCCGATTGCGCATCCGCAGCACCCATCCGCAGGTGCGGAAGAAGCGCCCAGGCACAAGCACCGGCTTCTTGTGGTACACCTTGTTCTCCCAGACCTGCCATGCAGAGGCTTGGAGCCGATTTCCAAGTCATCCGATGTTCGCTTCGTTGCAAAGTCTCCATCCACATCCATCGTACTCAATGACTATCCATCATTTTCCATCATTATCCATCACTATCCATCATTTTCCATCATAGTTTTTCAATCATCTGGCTGAATGTTGTGCACTTCACCATGAATTTCATATATAGTCACTTTGGGATGATGGGGCCCCAATCCAGGTCTCCGACTCCGGGTGGCCCATAGCTGAAACCACATTAACCTAGATTCAACTATGACATTAGCATATATCAACCCATATCAATCTATATACAGACGCTAATGATTAAGCTACCTTTCACTGGTCCGTCAGATCCCCACCTCGCGGTCTTGTTCCAAAGCGCGGCCTCCGATGCAAGCCAAAGCACATGCAATGAGGCCTGAAGCGGGCTTTCACGTGGGGATCTATGAACCATTTTATTTGGCAGACACTCGGGCTCACATCCATGGTTGTTTCTTCGGCTAAAATCATCTGCAAATGGGGATTTTTGTCCATATCCATGCTTATTTTCATGGGATATTTCGATATAACATGATATAACGATGGGACATTGTGGGTGCAAAATAATAGTGGGGACGGGATAGCGTTAGATAGATATATATATATATATATTTAGATTTAGAATTAGAATTAGAATTAGATAGATAGACAGATAGATAGATAGATAGATAGAAATACCATGCAACCACAATTGACAATTTTATGGCAATGTTTCATGCGAGGTCATAACATATGTGATGATGTGGCTTGATCCACAAGGGGGGCCATCCACCAATGCATGGCCATCAAATGAGGCATGGCAGGGGTGCCCTATTTTCAGACAAACCTAAATTGATCATGTCCAGTGAGTTACAATATACATCAATATACCCTTAAGGCCCTTATACCAACTATATACCAACTATATACCAACTATACCTCATCAAATCTCATGAAAGCTATGTTGATTT
>Ga0126342_10002100_pt1 | contig 30218 bp, 33 predicted proteins | sample Cyp1metagenome_FD_92528 | JGI IMG/M metagenome (GOLD analysis project Ga0126342, IMG submission 92528) | Coral microbial communities from Lord Howe Island, Old Settlement Bay, Australia - Cyphastrea 1 metagenome | ecosystem: Host-associated > Invertebrates > Cnidaria > Coral ...
ATATGGTTGATGGTCATCCCATCCATAATAAGGATCCTTATAATGGTTATTATAAATCCCTATGAACCATTGGATGACTAGCCCCTATTAATGGTTATTAACCATGAGTATTGACCATAGCTCCCATGGTGCTGGAAAATCTCCAATTTTTTTTGTTGATTTTCCCATTTTCCAGCCTTAGACTCTCGCTGCTCAAAGCTGGCCGGCCCCAATCCATGCGCCGCAAAGCCCAGAAAGCGCTGGAGACCACCTGAGGCGCCGCCCAAGAAGAAACGCTCCTGGGGCTGGGGGGATTTCAGCATAGTGGCATCAAACATAGATTTAACGATGAAACAACCATGATTTTTATGGAATGTTAATCTGGTTGGTGGCTTCGACCCCACCCCTCTGAAAAATATTATATAATTTATAATTCGTCAGTTGGGATTATGACCTTCCCAATATGATGGGAAAGTCATATAATCCAGCCATGTTCCAGTCACCACCAACCAGATATATAACTTATATAACCATCATATTCCCATTGTTGTTGGTTTATACCCTCATATTAACCACTATAAAAACCATCACTATGAACCAGATATTAACCACCAACCAGCAATGTTTGATCATTTTGCAAAGCCATGGCCCATGGAGTTCGATTCGATTCAATGGCCATGATTTTTGGCCGAACTGGTGGGATATGGTGCGAAATCTCCGCAACATGGAGGTTGAAACATGGGAAAACCATATGGAAAACCATGGAACTAAATGATTCAAATGATTATCAATGGAGAATTTCCAGCACGACATGATTGATTGCTAGAGGCTATCGATTTGGACATTTGGAATCATCATTTTCCCACTTTTTGATGGTTTGGGACATGATCAGATTTTTGTCAACCTTTACGCATACTGATTTTTGTCCTTGCTTGGTGCATGCTGAGACTGGAGTGATCAGAAAATCATAGAAAATCATGATCCCTATTTTTTGAAGGTCATTAGATGCCCCCATTCTATTTTTAGTGATTTTAGTGATCCAAAATCATTATCCCTATCATTATCCCTATGATCTTTGTGGCTTTCGAAAATCATATCTTCCACTCTTTCAAAATTGCTCCAATTTGGACCAGCCCATCCCCATGGACAGACTCAAAGCCCCGGGTGAGTGTGGTTGAACCTTCCATTTCACCCATTTCACGCCTAAACGCGTCAAAATGGGGAAAAACAAAAATACCCTCTGGTAAACTAACATAACTATGGAAAATCACCATTTTTAATGGGAAAACTCACTATAAATAGCCATTTTCAATAGCTATGTTAAATTACCAGAGGGTAACTGGTTGGTGGTTTGGACATGTCAACTGAGTTGATCAACAAATAGCACTGGTTGAATCCATATCATACCCCATCGGCCTATTAATCATCAGGTCCAACTTGTCAACAGCCCATGAAAAACATAGCCTCTGGTGGTCTAATCTGGCATCATCCAGTCATGGTCAATGTGCAAAAACACATCAAAAAGGTGCGTATAAACATCCCCATTTATGGCCAAAGACTCAACATGATTTACTGTAAAGTATTCAAGTATATTAAAGTACCATAAAGATCATGAAGATCCGTATCCAGCAGCTTTTCACCCAGTCCTCCAAGGGCAGGGTGCTCCCTCCCAATGCTTTGGCCACCCCCAACTCACCGCGCAGCTGCCATCGTCCTCCCAGCAGTGGTCCCTGTCGCATCCAGCAAGCCTCGAAACGCCCCAGGGTGACGTCGCCCAGCAGCCCAGCCAGCTCCAAACAGGCGGCCAGGCGCTGCGGCTGGCTGCTGGCTGAGGAATCTTTCAGAAAATGATACCTGGATGAAGCCATACAGGCTGTGAAAAAGTCAAGAAAAAAACATCATCCCATATTTGGTCGGGGGGAATGCGAAAAAGCGAAAAACACAACATATATTGGAAAACGATCAAAACAGTTCAAGCGGCACTATACTCTACTATGTTATTCTATGTTTTGAGGTGAATATCATCCATTTTTGAGGCTGAAATTCTCCACCAACCAGATACGAAACCGATGTCTTAGAGGACTGCAGCGGCAGTTTCAGGAAGGCTGAGCCCTCCTTTGGTCGAAGATCCCGCGAGGCAGCGCTCAACTTCAGGGTATGTCGCCCCAAAACATCCGTGAAAATCAAATGGCCTGACATGGTTGCGAATAGGGGCCGATTGAACTCAAAATGAAGCCACAGCACAAAGCAAAATGAGAGTTCAAGGGACCAACTGTGTAGCGAACCGATTTTCAATATGGTCAGCCCTGCCTGAGCTTTCAGTCCTCAAGGGATGCGTCATCAAGCCTGCCATCCCCACTCCCAGTTGAAGTGACGGCATCACCGGCCAGCTGTGTTTGGTCGGGGAAGCTGTCAGCGAGCATCGCATGGCTTCTTCTTCCAGGCAGCAGCGACCCTCAGCACTGACCCGCAAGGGCGGAGGTCCCTCCCCTTCCGCCGCTGGGGTGCCATCCACTCTCAGGCTGAAGGCGGAATTCAGGCCTGGAAGGCCTGAAAATGAAGTGTGTGAAGAAATCCATAGGATGCTATGGGATATGGACATTAACTTGTGTACCACATGATAAGGAAAGATTAGAAGATGGTACAACATCAATCAAACCATATAGGACCCACATTTCTATTTAAAAGCCAGTGTCCACAAATCACTGTTTTATAGTAACAAAACATACATCTTTCCAAGTCATTGACTGAAATGTCTTTGGTCCAAAAAAACTTGATGCCCACCTTCGTTCCCGGCATTGGCCACCAAATGACATCCATGTTCAGGTCGAAAGGTCACGGACACCGAACCTTTGTTCGCTCCCGGACCAACATCCACCGCTGCTCCCGGCAGGCGTTCAGAGACTTCAATCAACTCTGCATTCAAACGTCCCAGAGTTGTAGCGCTTCCTGGTGCCAAACAGCTCAGATTGGCTAGAAGAACCATCTCTATAATCACTTTGCAGCCGGCCCATAAGGGTCTGCCAAGAGAAGGGGCGCCTTCGGCCCCCCGGGCCATTTCATGGCGATAAGATGCCTATTCAACATCTTTTAAAATGGTGCTGTTAAGCTAGTGTCATATTCCCTGCAGGATTAAGACAACCCCAGTTCCGAATCACAATTGCCAATAATAATCACCAGCCAATACAGTTATTAAGATTCCTCCATTCTTAATGATCCCCTAACACCTAGAATCGTTAATCACCCCAATGAACAGATCCAACACAAAATCATGGTTTCGACATGTTTCCAGATGTTTCTAGGTGGTAATTAGGGAGAAGATATTCAAATGATCCTATTTAAATGTTAATTACCAATCTTACCAATCATAAATCATAGCTTCAGTTACCAAGTTTCTCAGTCTCTGTGCTGCTTCCAGTGCAGCTTGCCGCGTCTGGCCATGAAGTCCATCCACGAAGACGCGCACATCATTCACCGGAGTGTCGGCCGCGATGTACGACTGCGGTGGCATCCGTTGCGAATGTCTAGGATAAAACCATTGAACCGATAAGCTGAGCCAGAAATGTCATACGCATGTCACATGAATGTCACGTGAAACTAACTATACAGTGGGTTTGAATCCCGAGTTCAACATATTGAAAAGTATGGCGTGCAGTTGATGGAATGACGCCAGCTAATAGGAACGGACAATCATTGCACGCATTTTGAAACCACCAGGCAGTCAAGCATTGACCTAACTTGAGAAGCCACAAGAATTCTTCCATGCAACTGCCAAAATGTTCTCTTCAAGCAGTGGCCAAACAACTTCACATCCATCAACATCCACCAAAAACATCGACATCCAGCTGGTTGGTTAATAGTATTTCCCAGTTCATTTATTATGATAATCCCCAGAATCCGTGCATGATATGATATAACCCAAAAGAAAACAAACATCAAACATCATTGATCAGCTGTATTCCCATTTTTTTTGGTGGTTAAAACCCTATTAATTCAAGTTAAATCATCACGCACAACCACCAGATAATGGATCAGCCGATGCATCGCCGATGCTTCCCTATCCGACAATCACCATGAACAGGGCTTTGCAAATGTCCCTTTTTGGGGATTTGTATGGGATTTGTTTCACATCAGCTTCAAGCATCGGAGATTACCCTCTGGTACATTGACATAACTATGGAAAATCACCATTTTCAATGGGTAAATCCACTATAAATGGGCCATGTTCAATAGCTATCTTAGCCATTACCAGAGGGTATATCCCCAATGGTTGGGTGATATGGAAAGTGGACACCCTGAAATCCAAAGATCTTCCATGGTCAAGGCATGGTCCGGCACCGCTCCTGTGATTTGGTACGATTCAGCTGTCGTTGGATCTCCTGCGATGCTTCCTGTTCCGCTTGCAGCCGCCGCTCGGCTTGGAGCAACTCCGCCTCGGCCATGGGCATCCCCCTGGTATCCAGCCTAACTCAGGCCCGTATTCATATGGGAAGGGGTAATTCACCAGTGGATGGACTGGCAAGTGGCCCTAGTTTCAGACAAGTCGCCATATTTGGAGCAGAAATGTTTGGTGTCAGATTCGATGAAGGTAGGTCGCAGTTACTGCCACGGTAGCCAAGCATCATGTGTTGTAATGTTGGGAATCACAGCCGCTTACTGCTACGGAGTAGACTGAGTAGACTTGATACCGGTGGATCAAATATTCTGCAAAGTGAAGGGTTGGCACATCCCAACAGCTACAATGTGTTCCATGCAGTAAAAGAGAGAAATAGAAATAGAGTTCAACAATGGACCAACAGAGCATGTACAAGATTAAGTGCAATGACAAACTCAACAAGCCCCACGTTGCCCAACAAGGCGTCCCAAAAAATTGCGTGATGATGTTTGGTGAATTATCCATGACAATTAAAATCATGCTTGTTGAAGCACTAGTTGGGCAAGGACGTTCTCTAGAAAACAACACAAAAAGCAAACATCAAATCACAAACAACACATCACACAACACCCAGCAATGCAGCAATATCACAAAATCGTCTCACAAGAATCGCATTAAGAAGAGCGACTTACTGTACCGTGTTCACACAGAAAATGATAGCAATGCAGCCTGCAACTTCAGGGGTCGGGTGATGTCGGGTGGTCTTTGTCCGCTTAGCCCCACAAGCAACTGCATGGCCATCACTTCGGAGCTACAAATTTAAGATCTCTAGTCCTGGAATCCGACAATAGAACATTGCTATGTAAAGTCGATCTGTCTGATGAGTTGCCCATTAATGTTTAATATATACATTATACATCTCATATTCACTTGCAACGAATTCTTGTGATTAAAACATGACATCTGATTGCAATAATAAAAAAGACCCTCATGATTTGTTTTTTTTGTGCATAGTGCATGATAGAACATGTTGTGGTTACCGGCATCGTCGGATAGATGGCTGCCACTTTCATCCCCTGAGCATCCCTACCTGCAGCTCTGCGATTTGAAGCTCTGCTTGCTGCAACTTGGCACTGGCCTGCAGGGTCCACTGGGCAGCAGGAATCCCCCTGCTATCAAACGTGGCTGGCCGGGAAATCCTTTCCAGCCACCTTTGATTGCTGTACGCAATAGGGGTCAACAGCTTCAATCATTTCAATACCATATGGTATATCATAAGCATGGGGGAATACCAATAATTTCAATACCAGAAATTTAAGGGGGAATTGAACATCCAGACTTTTGAACCACAGCCATATCTCACAGCAAAAACTTTGATGTTGCAGATTTGGAGCAGCCACTGTCACTGTATCCATGTCTGTTGCATGTCTGTGTTTTCATAAGACTCAAATATGTATATATATATACACCATCTGGTTATTTAACATAGGCATGGAAAATCACCATGTTTAGTAGGTAAACCATCTATTTCTATGGGCAATTTTCCATGGCTATATTAAATAACCAGAGGGTATATACATTATCCACGTCGCCACGTGTCATTTCCACAGCAGGCCGTGGGTTAGATACCAGTCAACTCAGCCATCCGAAACGTCGGACCCGTTGTCAATTCAGTCATGGGTTTTCCAGTGTTGGGCCGGGCAATCACCACATTGGTGAAAAATGACACAAACATCAGGACAATATATCTCTGGACATCTACATAAATCCCAAACAATCCCAAACTATATCATTTTGTTTAATGACATAAAATAACCAAACATGTAACCATACATCAACATCCCCCATTCTCATATTTTCCCACTGAAATGCATTTTTTTGGGGGAGGGTTCCCGGGTTCCCGCTATGTTTGATTCCAGGGTAACCATCATCTATATTATTCCTTTAATCCACATTCATATTCCATAAAACCATATAAAACCGTTATAAAACCCCCATATAAACCGCGGGTTACATCACCATGACCCAACATGGCCCCGCGAAAGTCAGTCCGGGCTCCTCCTGCTGTGACTCTCGCAATCGAACCTGCAAAATTTTGGACGGAAAAACGGACGGAAAACTGTCGGACTTTTCTCGACACACCAAAAGATAGAACATTAGGACATTACTGTTGGACCCCAAAAATCGTGGCACAGTGGCACATTCCTGGATTCCATAAATTTGTGGCTGGGGGGTGTATATGGTTATATCATGTAGATTATCATGTAAAATATCAACCCTCTGGTAATTTAACATTCAGTTAAACCCTCTCGTAAGTTCAGAGTGTGCCTTGGAAAATTGCAATCAACTAGGTACAGTAATTCATCACTAAATGGGTCATTTTTGTCTATTTTCCGTACCCATGTCAAATTACCAGAGGGAACATGGGGAGAATAATTCAATCAAATAATATGTTTGAATGGAATTGAATGGATGTATCATGACAAACAACATGACAAACTATCTTCCCATGTGCTACAGCTACAGTATCTGATCCATGAATGAACACGGGTCAAATCGGCAACACATCATCGAGATTTACCTACATACTTGGATAGCAAATGTAGCTGAATCCAGTAGAGTCAGTAGAGTATTATAAAGTATTCTAAAGACCACCGGACTATCAGTAGCAGCAATATCCAACAAGGCAACTGATGCTCCGTCGGAACAGTTGGCACAGTTGGCGCCTCAATTTCTGCATGGCTGCGATCTTCCCACTGTTGTCGATCTGCTGCATGTCGTTCCTTCAACTCCTCGCGAAGATCCGGAGAAATGCGAAGATCCTGAGGTGTTTGTAGGGGTGTTCATATACAGCCGCATGTGTATCTTTTTTAAAAGAAACAACTCATTGCTATAATTCTATGATCTCAAACATCTGGAGGAAATCATGTTGTAAGCGCAGGCAATCAAAACTTGGCATGTCAACCATCTCTCCAGATTTTGGCCGAAAAAGTAGGACTGCACAGATGCAGATCTTCGAAATCCTTCCCCCCATCTCCTGCAGCTGTGCCTCAACCAATGATTGCCGACCAATCTCCACTTTGTGATGCGCAAAAAATGATCCAAATCAAAGTATGGCTCAGAATGATTTGCTCCCTTCTTGGATCTTTGACTCAATCGAAGCAACAGTTTTTGTTGGCAGCTTTTTTCCAGCAGCCCAGAAAGTGCTTCAAGATTCTGTGAATTTCGACGAAGAACAATTATCCCCTGCCTGATGTTGACTTCTGCTCTGGTCCATCAAATCCATTTGAACTTGGAAGATTTGCTGCTGATTCCTTGGAACTCTTAAGAGAAGGACTATGAGGGCTGACGGCTTGTGGCAGCTTGGGAACTGTAGTTATCATATACCATATTGATCCATATTGAATAAAAGTGGCTCAAGAATAAAAGCCTTGAATCTTCAGAATGTCTAGGTTTTTGCTCATGCCAGCGGTTTAGAAAGAATCTCATCTACCTCAGCCCGTGATCCCACGGCACAATCAGAAGTGAAACTATCAACTGGCAATCTTTGTTTTTGAGATGTCAACTCCCCATGTCATTGTCGTTTGACCAGTGTCTAGCACATTATCTATGCAATTTTCTGAAATTGATAAGCCAAGTGTGTTTAGATGGGTCATATATATATATGTATGTATGTGTATATATATATATATATGTATGTATGTATGTATGTGTATATAGATATGTATGTATGTATGTATGTATGTATGTATGTATGTATGTATGTATATAGATATGTATATAGATATGTATATAGATATGTATATAGATATGTATGTGTATATAGATATGTATATATATATATATGTGTATATATATATGTATATATGTATATATATATATATAATGTATACCTGTATACATATATATTATACGTATTTAATATAATATGATATAATATGTACGTATATAATCGTATATATAGTAAAATATGTATATGTGAATCATTCATTTCTTGCTTATGTGGGTTAACCATGACTCTGCAATAAATCGTTAACATCTTGAGTCTTCGACCCGCGCTAAGACGACCAGATCTACCAGGACTGGAGCCCCCGACTTTGCGGCTTGCTCCAACATTTCCACCTGCAATGGGAAGGATGGGAAGGTCGGCAGATATTTGTAACCAGTAATAGTGGGATACCCTCTGGTAATGGCTGACATAGCTATTGAAAATGGCCACAGAAAGTGGATTTTCCCATTAATAATGGTGATTTTCCATAGCTATGTTAGTTTACCAGAGGGTAATCATGGGATATTTGTGCCCAGAATAAAAAAAAAGTCCTCGAATGATCGGACATTGATGGAAATTGTTGGATGGGAAGGAATTGTTGACAATCTTGGCCAGTTGTTCTCCTCCACTCCTCAAGCCAACAATACCAAGCCAACATCCAACAACTGTGAAGTATTTGCCCCCTGTTTTCCTAGCCGTCCTAGCCTTCTCTTGGCTGTGCTGCAATTTCATTCTCAGCGGTTCCAACTCTTCACACCTTGAAGCGACGCTGGCAGTGGACAAGAGTTGATGAGTTTTTGCTGTTCCCTGGTGCTTCCAACAAGGAGAAGTGCTTGGTGGCTGAGCCATCATGAGCCATGAACTCTTAGCACTATATTATACTATATTGGGATGTAAATGGAGATCTATTGCACCGAGAAACAGGACAGCATGTTGGACACCATCCCATAGAGACTGGTGACTTTGGTGATTTGATCATATTTGATATTCATCTCAAACCAGGATGCCAAACAAAGGACACAGTACTTGAAACAGTTTGAGACCATGAATCAAAGCAATTGCGGAAAGAATTCAAACATCAATCGACAAATGAGCCATGGTCAATACTCACTATATGGTTGATGGTCATCCCATCCATAATAAGGATCCTTATAATGGTTATTATCAATCCCTATGAACCATTGGATGACTAGCCCCTATTAATGGTTATTAACCATGAGTATTGACCATAGCTCAAATGGAGAAGATCAAGCCCCAGGCCTCTGCTCGCGGTCTTCGAGTGAAGTCTTGAGCCTGGAAATCCAGCGCTTTTGTATGCCCCTTGCTTCAACAGTGGTCACGGCTATGGCTGTGATAAGGAAGCCTAAATTGGAGGAAGGATCAACCAATGATACTCCAAACCGCTACCGGTGTGTCTGAAACCAAGCTACTCCTTTTGAGGTCATTTGGTCATTTCCTCTTCATTCCAATGCAAATTCACATTCAAACTGTCATGAAATTTCAAGTTATTGTTTAACAGTTTAACATGCCTCTTCCCTAAGAAAATATTTTCCTGAACATACATCCCATTGGTTTTCACTGGACAAAGCCGTAAGCTGCCTTTCGACCTCTTCTCGGAGCATGTGAATCTCTGCACCTGGCGATTGAGGCTACGAGGGATCTTAGTTAAGTCTTAGTTTTTTGCGCTACCCTCTGGGAAGCGTGTGCCAGTATTTTTGTTCACATGATCTTACCTGTCAAACATGTGGTTTTCCATCATTTTTTTAACCATCTGAAGACCATCAAAAAGGTGATGGACGATGGCATATTGAACCCTGGAACCAACCATAGGGACGATCTCTACATTTGGCAAACGGCACAATATGTTCGAGACCTGGGCTATCACCATACCCAATGATTTACGAACCACTTAAGGCCAGCGATCCTCCCATTGCATCTCATGTCCCAGGCAGGCGCACCCCTTTCTGTGACAGCCCCATCTAGCCGCGAAGCGCTAGGGCTAGGGACTGCTTCAACAGCAATGCTGTCCTGGTAAGCGGGCACCACATGGTTTCTCCTTTGCACCATTTTATGGCAACATATGGCGATTTCTGGCCTATTCTGATGAAGAAAATGATGATATAAATGTGGTAGAGCCAAAAATGATGGGGATATTCTGGGGATAAAGAGTAATCATGGGATATAGTGGGGTTATGTTTAGTCAACCCCATGATTGGTGACACGCCCCAACAAAATCCAACAAAGCGGATATGATGAGCATGCAACAATCTCAAAACCCTTTGAATACTTTTAGGGGCATGGTCGGCATGGTTTTACCCCCATCATGGTAGATTCTGGTCAATGGCTATGTCACTGGGTACCAAGGTTATTCGCCATGTACCATCTATGGATTGGTTCAAGGGAAAACCATTGCTGGATTTTACCAAACTGAGAGGGGGTTCAATCGTATACTTTCCCATCATCGAATTCTGTCCAATTCTGGGCTCTAAGGTAAATCCTCAATATATCTCCATTACGGATGGTTATATCATATTATCAATGTATTATCATGTTGTATCCCCATTGAATCCCACTACATTTGGGCCCCTAAAAACGACACGGTACCACACCGGGTGGGTTTTTGTCGGTCCTCCTCCTCCTCGACATCTTCAGTTGCTTCGGAGCCATCAGACGCAGTATTCAGTAGCAACTCCTGCGCTGAGTTGGCTCAGCCGGGATATCATGGGCATCATATACCCTCTGGTAATTTAACATAGCTATTGAAAATGGCAATTTATAGTGAGTTTTCCCATTAAAAATGGTGATTTTCCATAGCTATGTTAGTTTACCAGAGGGTAGCTTTTGGCAACTGAAAAGTACTGAAAGTCTTGGTTCCTAAATCTTCCAAAATCCGACAAGACCTTCAAATCCAAAGACACTACGCTTGTAAGTTCATGCTACCTGCTACTTGTCCAGCAACAAATATACTGCGACACACTTGGAGTGGCTGAAGAGGGACCTTCACCGACATCTGCCATCCCATTTGCGGCTATTGACATCCTGTCGAACCTCTGATAACCCAAACACACACACACACACCACGCAGCTGTGTTGTGGAACACGAACTGACATGGCATTTTTCCAAGAATTCGCTGTTAAAAGTAGATCCCTTTTACGGTAAAAATGGTTGGTGACTTCAACCCGCCCCAAGAGATATTGTCAATGTAAACCGACTTTTAGATCTGTCAAAAGGACAACTAAAAAAACAATAATTAAAAAAAAAAACACATCTGAGACCAGCAACTATCCGACTTTTTGGAAGTCCCAACATTTTTTGGACATCCCCTAACTTCGGCCATGGCCACCCTTGCGGTTCCTCCAACCATGCCTGGGCAGCTGCCTTGAAATGACGGGCCATGGTGGTGCAGTGTATTCCACCCGGAGATTTTCCAAGCAAATATTGCAGTTATGGCATAACTATACATATAACTACAGTATTCAATTGTGAGAGGTTTTGGGTAACATTAACATCCAACAAAATCTAGGATTTCACGCAGAAAAATTCAGACCACAGTGAGAAGACCCAGCGAACCCTTTGCGAACCTTCGAGTTGTCGCCGTGGCTTTCGAAGAACTTAGTTAGTTCGCAATTCACCGAGAAAGGCCTTGGCATCTGCGGCAGGTATCTTGGAACTTAAGCAGGTATATTCCAACACATGCCAAAAGAAACATCTGAATCTGTAAGAGCATCCTACATATCAAACATATTCATAGATCTTCCAATATGTTCCAAAAAAAAACTGGTAAAACCATGGAAAACCCAACTGCCACCCATTAAAACCAAACATTTTCCACAACGACCAAGCGGCACAACATCTCTGGCAGCCGTTCCAGAGACCTGGAGGGGGCATCCCCGGAGGGATGGCCCATCCGATTGAGAGAACACCTATTTGAAACCACTACATAGATATATGATGCTGATGCTGCTGCTGCTGCTGATGATGATGATGATGATGATGCTGATGATGCTGATGCTGCTGCTGCTGCTGATGATGATGATGATGATGATGCTGCTGCTGCTGATGATGATCATGATGATGGTGCTGATGCTGCTGCTGCTGATGATGATAATGATGATGATGATGCTGATGATGCTGCTGCTGCTGCTGATGATGATGATGATGATGATGATGCTGATGCTGATGCTGATGCTGATGCTGATGATGCTGCTGATGATGATGCTGATGCTGATGCTGATGATGCTGCTGATGATGATGATGATGATCATGATGATGATGATGATGATGATGATGATGATGATGATGATGATATACACATGTGATTGAACAATACTAAACATATATGATTATATATATGTATATTATTGCTAGTATGTATCAAATACAGTACCACCTACAATAGCTGTTCAACTTCAACCACGGGCGAATTCGGCAGGTTGCAGTTCCTAAAAGTTTCCATAACCATCAAGCATAAAATAGAATACAAGAAGATTCGTGCATGTGACAGCATGGCAGAGGTCGAGTCTATTTTTGTTGCTCCAAGTAGCATCCGCTTGCCATGGTTTGGCACTCGATGCCAGTAGCAACATTGGACCGTGCATATCCTGAGCTACACATCGAGGTATGCGTCAAACATTGGCTACCCTGTTCAATCCTGAAACTGACTTGCCCATTTGCGTTTTTCTTTTCCCTTTTTTCCTGGTCTTAAACCGTCACTGGTCCTCATGGACAGTATCCATCAGTCATCGTTCATCATAATTCATCGCTGATCAGCACAAGTTCACCATATTTCATGATGATTATCACATATTATCACCATCACCATAATTCATCGTTCAAAAAATGATGATAAAACACACCATTAATTTCACCATTCAAAAACATCACCATCCATCACCATCAACATGGCACCAGCCCAGTGTCAGCAGTGGTGCTATAGAGGGCACATGTCAAATGCAACGCCGTGACGCGCTTTTGATCACCTTCCAAAGCCAGTCGGGAGGCCTTGGTGTGGGCCATGGCGGAATGTTTCAAGGGTTGGGTTAAGTCTCACTGGGCTACATCAATAGATGTTTACCATCTGGTTATTTAACATAGCCATGGAAAATCACCACTTTTAATAGGTAAGCCATCTATAAATGGGCCATTTCCCATGGCTATGTTAAATAACCAGAGGGTAAGAATGTTTGAATATGTTTAAATTTAAATCTGTTTCAACATGGTTCAAGTTCAAATGCGGAATGATTGTTGATTCTAGGAGTTGGTTCATGAGGATCTCAATAGTACCCGCTGAACAATGATGGTATGCAATCAGCAAGCATCAACCTTTTCTGCCACTGCTCATGTCGAACGTATGCATCCTTCCCTGACAACATCTCAATCATCTCCATCCAGTTCACGGGTCAATAGAATATTGATGAATATCGAAAAATATCAGCCTAGCATGGTCAAATGGAAATGACATGAAATGACTCAGAATTATCTACTGAGTTCTACCATACTTTACCCCCAAAATGGCTCATTTTTTATACCAACAATGATCAATTTCATCAATTCTTGTGAAGCCATTGGTCTCAGATTGGTCTCCAATGTCTCCATTTTCCCCATGGCCCATCCCTATGGGACGGACCTGTGGGTTTTGCAACAAAACCTCCAAGACTTCATGCTGCTTGAAGGTCGCTGCATAATGCAAGGTGTTGCTTCCTAAGGTGACCAAGTGGGACGGCGTCGGGAAGGGTCGCTTAAATGCCAATATCACCAACAACTTACAACATATTACCAACAATCCCAATGTTATGTAGGGTATGTATACGTATATGTATATATATATAATATGTAATTTTACCTGCAAACGCCGCGTGTTGCCCAGACATTAACATTGAGGATGTCGTGTTGTTGAATAAGATAGGAGAGATGGTAGAAAACACTGAATATACACAGAGTTTTCTGGTTTAGGATTCAAAGTTTTCAGGGTTTAGGTTTTAAGGTTTAGGGTTTAAGGTTTTACGGTTTTATGTTTAGGGTTTTTGGGTTTAGGATTTAGGGTTTAGGGCTCGTCGTCTGGGAAATCTCAAAACACTGGCCCTGCGCAGGTGTTTGAGCATGTTGAAGGATAATGCTTAAACGCCATGTGAACTTTCCGGGCAACACGCAGCGCCTGGCCGTAATTTTAGCTATGGGGTCTTAGATCAATGGATGCCTATTGATGTCTGAAACGTTGGACCCCCAAACATTTGGACGGTGGATCTTCGTTCCTCCTGGGTTCTCCAAGTTGGGTCTCTAGATGCGGACTCCTGCCATGAATGGCTACCAGTTCCTAGGTGGTTTATCCCGTTATTTATAGGGTTTCCACCATTCAAGGTGGTGCATGATTTCTTCCATCCACAGTATGTCCCATTATTTTTGGAAGTTGGATGAAGATGAAAAAGAACAAGCTACTCCGAAAAGTCGGATGCAAGCATAGTGAAGTGTCACCATCACTCATATCTGTGAACTGTGCGTTGCAGACCCTCTGATAATGTGACACAGCCCTGGGGACATTATCATTTGTATCATATGTATTTACCTACTAAACATTGCCATGATCTATGGCAACGTCAGATTGCAAGATGGTATAAATTATATCCTTCCAACTTATCACACCAAAATTTAGACATTACACAATATCCGTATATATATATATGTGGCATAGTATGATGTATAATTTAATTATATATATATATATATGTACCCTCCAGTAAATTAACATAGACCCTGCCAGATAGGGGTTGGAAGACTAGTTTCCACTAAAAATTGGTGATTTTTCAGGGTCTATGTTTATTTACCATAGGGTACATTGTATCATATATCATCCTATATCTTGGGGAATGATGTCTCCGCCTCGCCGAGACTCCCATAACATCATGCAGGGATGGCTCCGCCGAATAGGCCAGGAGCAACTGGCAAAGCTCCTGGCACGGGGGGATGCAACCAACCAATTGGTTATGGGATACCATGGGAATATATCATAGGTCATAGGATATATATATATATATATTATAATATATAATATAATATATATATATATATTGAACTGGGAATATCTTACAATATGATATTAGCATGATTATCAGTAGGTATACAACTTGTACATAACTTGTATATCATGGTAATATAATGGGAATATGAATATCATTAAGAAATATGTGCATTATATATATATGATGCACGTAATATGAATTTTGAGTGTGTTTGAAAATTGGGTATACCCAAACGAAAAAGTTTCTTCCGGGTACCAATTTTCAGACAAAAAATCAGAGAAACCCTGTATGGGGAAATTGATAAACCATGGGATTGTTGAGACCCAAGTCAATTCTGGGTCCCACGCAGTAACACAATCAGCGCCGATTTGCTAAGGCAACTTCATCAACCTCTCAAATATCTTTCCAGGAAGCGTCAGGTGACATCCCAGTCTCACTGGAAGTATTTGCAGAATACCCTCTGGTAATTTAACATAGCTATTGAAAATTACCATTTATAGTGGATTTTCCCATTAAAAATGGTGATTTTCCATAGCTATGTCAATGTACCAGAGGGTAACTTCCAATGTCATCAGCTTCCAACTGTTTGAAGAACCATAGTTTTCCAGTTGAAACCCAGCTGCAAACCATCATCAAAGCACATCCCCATCCTTGGAGGTCGTCGCCGCGAGGTGCAAGGGAGAGACGCTGTGGAGGGTACAAACCTCCGGCTTTTCGCTTTTCCCACAGAAGGGGCTTCCTAATATTGATGGTGAATGGTCCCGCCTATATATATATATATGTATATATATATGTTTCATTATATTTCCCTATTTCGTACAACCAATGTTCCCATATCAATATTGCTGGTCTATGGTTGATATACATTGATATACTAAACATGGATGTTTGAATATGTTTGATATACTAAATATGGATAAATATGGTTGTACTATGTTGTACTAAATGGAAAAGATTGGACAAGTTTATTTGGGAGCACCATGGATGGTTGCCGTGTTCACCAAACTTACCCAGCTTTCACAGCCAGAGGTAGCTCCCCAGCGGGTTCAGTCCAGTGGCATTGGGATTGGCTTTTCCATCCAGCAGAAGTTCCACAATGGCGTGGCTGCCGCAGAGAATGGCAATGTGCAACGGACTTAACGCGGAAGGCGACTCTCGGTGCGTCCTAACAGGCATGGGATATCTGAAGATGTGCCATCTGTAAAGGACACAGGTGGCCTCTGTTGACCTTCGATGTTCAACTCATGAGAATTTTGGGGACCCAAGACATCCTATAAGATATTTTCTATAAGAGTTATATCCCTTCCTTTTCAGATATCCTGCCTAAGATATCCAAAGAACTCTGGGTAGTCAAATTTGGATACCCCAATATGTATTTTCATGTATTTTCTACCATCAATTAATACTCAAGCTAGACATTCCAATCTGTGGTTCCCCAGGTCGCGACTTGCCCAGTCCTTTCCACCACTTTGGGCGAGTCCCGGACGATGACCTCAGCCGCCTCAGTGCTGCTCTGCAGCGCCGCGATGTGCAGCGGCGTGCAGTGCCTGGGCAACGGCGTAACGGGAGATGGGGTGACCATCCTATGGTCAAAGGATTGCTGGGAAAATTTACAGGACACCATAGGACACCCCTATATTTCATGGTAAAAACATGGTAAAAACCTATGGTTTCCCAATCCATTGATATGGGGAGTTAACAACCAAGCAAGACTAATGTGGGGGCATATAACTGGTATAGAATTGTACTGTTGGGGATCTTGTGGATTAATCTAGCCAATAAGCTTATTTTTGGAAAAGGGCTACATCCCCCAAATGGATCCAGTCGTGACTATCTGATGATTTGTCTCAGTGGATGGAATGGGTTTTCCGGTTTTCCCCTAAAAATTCAGATACCACACCCATTTCCATCTATGGTTTCTCTACATGTTAGGTATTCTGCAACAAGAACATCTCCCAAACATGGATCCATAGCTGGTATCCAGCTACGAAGCCTGGTGGAGACAGTTCATATTCCCATTTTTTTTGAGATATGAGAATGATGATGACCTTGAGACCCCGGGAAATTCAGGTACACTGGCATTTTGTTCATCTCAACAAGAATTTTATCATCCCGTTTAGGTGTTGTTATCACGAGACTATCCAATTTTGAGCCAAACCAACATTCCATATATCTAGACATATATCAAATATATCAACTCAAACATCCAGTTTTGCGAACGACCCAAAATTAGGATAATTACATATAGTTACCCATTTGGGTGATAATCTTCTCCACCCCAAAATGGATGCTTCAATGTCTCAACGAAATGGTGAATTGTCTATTGCCATGTCTGATTACCAGTGGGTAAATTCACCTTAAAACAGGTTGAAACCTCTAGAAATGATGGTTAAATAGTTAAATATGGTTAAATCATGTTAAATCATGTTGAAATACATTTTTTCATGGTTAAACCCCTCTAGAAATGATGATTAAATATCGTTTAATCATCAAACCCAGGGGTCGCAACATCCAAGGCACAAGCGGCCGTGCGGATCGCTTCGCAGCAGTGCGAAGCACTTGCTGACGATGCTCAACGTCATCTCGACCGCTGCCTGACGAGGGGGGGTTGAACTCCAAAATGGATGGGTTTTAAGCAAAATGGTGGACATCAATAATCCACATCAATAGTTGGGAGGTTGGGTTGAACCCTAGATGTGGAGTATTGACAGTATTGATGTCACCTTTTCAGTGGCGAAAATGTGAGTTTTTTTTGCAAAGAAATGTTGCTTTTCGACGCCCAAATTGGATGATGCCAACCAAACACGTGCTGAATTTTAACTAGAACATGAGGCTGGATCAGCCAAAATGTTGGGACATTCAACAAAAACCGAATCCAACGGAAACATGTGAACGTCACCTGGGATCATCATCCTTATCTTAAAACTGGCAACAAGGTGATATCTAGATAATCTTCTAAATCCACCAACAACTGAAGGGGCTGATGCTTAGCATCTCATGTTTCGGGATGGAAACGTCATGATTATTCAAGACCACCAACCAACACAAATTTGGTCTGACATTTTAGGAAACATCACGCTATTTCATGGTTTCTCATTTCTCCAGATAATTGTCCTATTCAAAAACCAGAGTGGTCGCGCCTTCACGGCAAAGCCCCGATCGATTCGAGCAAGTCCTAGAGTCGGAGGGATCAATAGCAGAGAGCTTGCTGGTGACATGGGAACTATATGGAACGAGGGTTTCGTAACTGAAAATCTAGGGAAAAAGCATGAAAAATCCGCAGATTACTCATCGTTTTCTGGGTGTACCACATTCTTAGACACATCTTTTCATGTTTTTTCGTAGATAAAAAAGTGGTACTTCATATATTTTATGGATGAAGTGCCGTACCATTTATTGACATGTTAGACACATATTGACAATAAGTGTATCGTAGAAAAATAGCCCAAAGATCCACAGTCGACCGCATGGATAAACGGGCAGACCTTCCACCCCGAAGCGGTCGTAGAAGAGCTGATAAATGGCCTCCAGGGATCATCGAAAGATGGCGCGCGTGAGGCCCGTTTTCATGGATGCTTTTTCAACACATAGTAAAAAAAATATGATTAGCATTGATTTTCTGTATGTCTAATACATAAAATACATATAGTTTTCCTCAATGTTAATCATAATATTTTCCATGTTCAAACTGTTTCAAAATGACATAACCATGACCTAAAGTAAGCCAAGTCATTGGGCTATCCCAATCAGTGACTTGGCCCCCAGCAGACCAGTTGGACTGCAGCATATATTGTTCCAACTCCTACGGGAGTTGGCTCCAGAGTTCTGGAGATTTGAACCACTGGAACCATCTGGAACCACTGGAGAACCAGGGGAATTTCTACGCTTGGACTGGTTGTTGCAGGTTTTTGCGGGAAAACCTGCAGGATTTTTTGATATACCAATATTGAGTGGTAAAAAAAACACACATGGTTTGCTGTAGATTTTCCTTTAAACCCATCCATTGAAACAAACAAACATGGGAATTTTTGGCAATGAAAAAGGACTTCGAACCGTTCGGTTCCCTGGGACCCCTGGGATGTCCTTTTAACCATCAGGGATCCCTGATCTTGGGTATGTATAGACTAGAAATGCCACACCCAAACGTCTACAGAGTCAATGGTGAGTCACCTCTCTATGCCTCTATGATCAGATTGGAATTTATCATTATGTAATTATGTATTGCGGCACGATGTAATTGTATTGACATATTGACATCTATATGTTTTGTGTGTATGTATATATATATATGATCCATTTCCATGCCATGTCATTGGGGTTACGACCATTCCCTGGATGCTGCCATTGTGGTCTCCATGGTGTCCTTGTTGCCATCCGCAGCAGTAGCTGGTGCTGAGGTGACCAAATTCGCCTCATGGATTTTGACCCATCCAACTCTCGGACTCTAACTGGGCTGAGAAGTATGGAAACGTGGCCGCAAATCAGAAAAGTTGAAGTTCTGATAAGTTCACTATAGTTCACTTGTTCCTGAAATTTCCATAACCATCCTAAACCCATTTTTTTGGGATCTGAAATAAATCACTTCCCTTCCCAACGATCTCCCCGGGTCGGCTTCCCAACGGCTCGTATTCTCTTCTCGACGCCCGTGTTGAAGCGAACCACCCATCCTTGGGGATGACTCTGCCATGGATCTGCCATGATTTACCTACCATTATATACCATTATATACCATTATATACAGTACCTATATATACCTATAATATACCTATATATACCTTCAAAATCTTTCAAAATCATGAAACATCTGCCAGAAGTTCAAAAAATTCCAGCATGACCAGAACGATCGGAAAGCTCCCATCAATCTAATTCACCATGCTGAATCGAAAGCTAACTACCAACTGTGAACTTGCATAACTCAATATTTATCAATATTTACTGTGTATGAATCCATCTTGGCTCAAAATGCCATGCAACATCTTCAACAAAATTCAATCCCAGGAGCGGCATGAAATGGGATCCCATCTGACGACAAGAGCCTGCAAACATGGCATCCGGCCCTCCAAGGGTCCAAGGGGCCAAGGGATCTAGTTAACATAAAGGGGATGATGTCAGCAGGAAACCAGAACAAGTTAGAACAAGACAAGTTTTCTTGGCTGTTGGGTTATCACATGTTATCACCTGTAAAAAAGCACGATCACAACCGGTATTCCACCCCCATGTCAGGCTGACTGCGCAATCTTTTGTCTCCACTGGTTCATGGAGCGCTAAGGTTGGATAACAAAAAGGCAGCAGCTATGATAGCGAGGATGACCACCAGCGGGAGGTCATCTCCTAGTGACCCTGGTGATGCGTCCGCAGATTTGCTGCGCAATGCTGGACGTACATCTTCCAAGTCCAGAAGATCAAGCAGGTCTTGCTTCACCCGAGTCAGCTCCCGGTCACTGAAATTGGTTCCATCCCAATCAGACACCAACAGACCATTGTCTGGCTGCAACCAGAATGACTTCTTGGAGTTATCCACCAAGACAACTCGTGACAGATCCTGTCGCAACTTGCACAAGTCCTTGGCAAGAGGAAGACCGAAAGGTACACATGCGTCTCGATAGAATGCAGGAAACTTCTCCAATCCTTGGATTTGCGGCACCCAAAACTTGACCAATGTCTGACGGGGTCATCTTCCTGTAAGCAGGCTTCCAAGGTAGAGAAGGCCTGTTATGAACATGTCATAACCGACCAATCTATATACTGGGATGCTTGCAGCTGTCAGAAAACAAAATACGAGACTATGTTATACTATCATATACATTCACATGCTATCCTATCAAAATACCATGTACATAATATATGCTAGATCCTAGATGTATATATACTTTCATATACTATATATATATACATATATATATATATACATATATATATATATATTATATTATATCTTACTTCCAAAATCTCAAAAAGTCTCTTCTGCTGCCAAGGCTCCAAGCAGCTCAACACTCTGACTCGCATACTGCTGAGTTCCTGCCGTGTAGACCGCAATCTCCATCGCCTCCATCGCCTTTTGCTTCTTCAGCCATGACAGAAATTCTTTGGCTCCAGGCCGTAGCGATACAAATAATGGGATTTCCTCCTCCAGACCTAAGACCAATCCCTTTCCCTTGGCCTCAAAATCGATCGAAGCCGGCTGCCAGAGTCGTGGATTCTTCAGCCACTTCCAGCTGTCATCCTTCAATAGCGAGGCGTGCAGCAGCGTCTCATCCAGATCCAACACCACCAGCAGCGGGGTGAAGCTGAGCCGGTCATGGGAGGCGCCCCATAGGGCCAGCAGGGTGAGCACCACAAAACGCCGGGTGGAACGCTTCAACATGGCAAAAATGTGATGATTGTTATTGGTGGATTGTTGACTACCTGCTAAATGTTGACAACTTTTAGTGGGATAAGTGGTAAATCCATAAACAAATCCCCCAAACATTAAAATCTGTGTGGTCATACTCCATGATGAGACATGGAAAAACACTGTCATAATCTGAGGGACCCACATATTTTCCTTGGCACTTTGAGTATCATCCACTTTCTTTGGTTCATAAGTTTGACCGGTATCCATGCAACATATTATTGTTCGAAACAATACCAGCCTTCCAGAAAGGCTCGGAACATCTTCACTTGACTTTGGCACCTGGACATGATTTTCCATTTTTCCGGTGTCCAATCAAAAATCATCAACATAGTTTGGGCTCTTTCCAAATGCAGTGAGTTGTCTCTTTCCTGTGATTGGTCCAACTGATCCTATCAGCGATGGTGCCATGGGCAGAAAGCTCCGCATCAAGTGCTGGCTCGACTTGGCACAATAAAATTCTGTAGATTGCACCAGATCACTATAGTACACTGTAGCATATAAATCCCTATCCAAAAAAAAACTGCTGTCATATTTAGCATTATTTAATATATCATATTGATGTATTTGGCATTATTTACATCATATAATTTAATATATATATATATATATATATCATTTAGCTTTATAGATATAAAGCTATATTATTTGTATCAACCGCTGTCATATTTAGCTTTCTCCATCTCCCAACTTGTCCAGGGTTTTTACTCCAAAACGAACGCACCTCCAAGTCATTGAGCTCCACCGAGCTTCGGAGGCCTGTCACCCAGACCTCACGCTATCCAGCTGGGGTAGCCCTCATGACTATGGAACTCCGCATATGAAGAAAGTATCAGAAAGTGGATATCAATGATTGGAAACGATTGGAATATGCTTGGAATATGTTGGTAAAAAATGGTAAAAATAGGAATATGATTGGAATATGTTGGTAAAACATGATAAACATTGACTTTTCCAACAAAGATTGAAATCGAGGTGACTAGAAATGAGGCTTCCAGTGCCACCAACAACAAGCGCAAGATTCGATTAAGAAGAAGGAAGTGCGATGCAAGACATGCAAGAATGAGTAGGATATTCGCCAGCAACTTTTGGGAATTTGCGTTACCAGTTGGAAAATTGCAGGCCATGTTGCAGTCTTGTGGGGTTTTAGTCATTTTGATCCCAAAATGATGAGATGATTGGGTGCTGAGGTCTTGGGACCACCTCACGAACCATGCTCACGTCTTGGCAGGATAAGAACGACAACTCCTTCCAAATCCACAAAAAAAACATGCACACATAAACATCATAAACCCTCTCACCCTCTCTTCAATCAGATTTCGCACATTTGGGGTTTGGGCTAGTGACTGAACCATGCCATCAACAGAAACTCAAGATTGTTTTTCCCCGAAGATTTCATAGACCTTCTGACATATTTCATGATTCCAGCCCAACAAACTGAGTTCCCTCACGCTTTGGCCGACAGAGAGTCCACCCTTTTCGCCTCACGCCAGTGGCCATTGGCAATTCAAAATCTTACTGTATATGTCCGAATGTGAAAATTCTACATCAGTGGATAAAGCACGTGAATTTTCATGATTTTTCATGATTTCTATCTTCCATAGTCAGGTTATATAGATTGATTGCCTGGGGATGCTCTGGGGCTGGCAATAGGACATTCCATGGCGCCTTGACCGGTCGATTCCGGTAAGGACGCCTTTCGGACGCTGGCAGAACTTGTTCCTGCAGAGATGGATTTGGAGAACCAACCGTTACGATGGGGTCCATTCTGGCGCTGTGTGTTATTCAAAAATATGGTATCAATCTACAAGCTATACATTCATATCTATTCATATCTAATGGATTTCAATGGTATGTGGGCACCAAAGGCATCCACGACCTGATACCAATGAACGGTAATTATGTACCTCTGGAAACTTTGGGATGCTTCATCCACATGAATGTGTATATTATATGATAGAATATACATACTAGAATCATGTATGGACTTTCTTAGAGGAACATCCCCAAACCCGTTGATTTTGACCCTTCATTTTCATCCTGTTTGCCATCTCAGAAATGACACTGGGAATAAATGGGAACGTTCGCCACACACACATTTTTTATTTTTTTCTACTAAGTTAAACCGAAACCCGATGGCGAGAGATGCAAGGAGTTGAAAAGGCAAGCATGTGAACCTCCCCTTGCCTGCTCCGCTCAAGTGAACGGTTTCAGGGCCAGCATTTGAGCCTGCACTTCCCAGTAAGAGGACTGGAAGACTTTCCATGCATCAAGTATCAAGTAGTTTTTTCTCGCTGTTGCTATACCCTAGAGTCTAAGTCTAGAGTAAACTAACAGTTCGATGTCGAAAACCCACCATTTGTAGATCATGTACTTAGGGAACCATGGGCTTTCCACATCTTTCATACCAGAGGGTACCAAATCAACGAGTACTGAACGGAAAATTACCTGATGTTTGAACTTGATTGACACTTCCAAGTCTTCCAAGCAAGGCTTAGCCTCTTCTCTCAATTGTGGCTGCAAGAGGGGTAGCGGCTGCAAGAGGGGTAGCCGTGCCTGCAGCAAACAAACCACCCTGGAGAGGATCAAATATCTGGATTCAGTCGGACAATTTTGAGTGTTTCCCGTGAAACGCGAGGCGAGCAATCATCGTGGGTGTCATGTCGACTCTCGTTTTCAATTCAAGATGAACGATGTCATCATTAAAATCCTCGCAGTACTGATCATCATAGTACTGTCATCTATGTCATTACCAACATGATTATCTGTGATGCTGATTGTAAAGACCGACAGCCACCCTTAGCCTTTGGGCATTCGACCCAACAAGTTTGAGTTTGAGTCTCACTTTGGTCATGGTTCAAACACATCTAATACATATTAATATCTACAATCTTCTACTGTAGAATGCAAATATGTCATGTATATTGTGGTAATTTGTGGTATACATAGTGTGTTTAAGGTATTCTATACACCTCACATATCGCGTCTCCATAGAAAAAAAAGCCAACTCCCGCGAACACGGCCTGTTGGCTCAACTCTGATTGGATAACCTGAAGTGGATCGCCGAAAGATTTCAGGGAAGTCAGCCACCAAATGCTGCTCACAACCAGTGAAAGTCCGATTTTTTTTTATCTGGAAGTACAAAATCCACAAGCATAGCTCACACCCAGCAAATATACGTATATATAATAATATATATATACCAACCATGGATGTTATTATGTTATCTGTTATGGCATTGGCATTGTACTGGTTGTGGTGACTTCGCGGCATCTCTCTTCGGGCCCCTGACCTGACAGGCCCACCTTTTCTGAGCCTGAGCAGAATATTAGACCCATGTTCACTGCTCATTTGTATCCACCGTTTCACGTTTGTAAGTTTATAACGATTGAATCTTGTGTTTAATGAAATTAAATGTTCTCATTGCTGGTCAGTCTACCCACTTGCCGTTACTTATATCCTTGCACTTTGACCCATACCCAGACATATAGAGAGTATACATGCAAGACATACACAGTATATATAGTCCATCAATGTCCATCACACCCACTACCCATTACAGCAGCCATCTTCATACTGAAACATGCTCCAACCTGAAAAAAAAGGCTATGCCAGCGGCCAAATCTTAGAGGGATCTGGTGTCACCATGTCTTTGCTTCAGATGTTTGCATCACTCAACATTGAATTCCACCAAGAACACCGATATATTTTGACCAATTGACTGTCATATTGTACCCAAATGATCTGTAATCATAATTCAAGTCACACACGATTCCTCTTATTCATGTGTACATATATGCATACATAAACATACATACACTACATATGCACATATACTCATATATCACATCGATTGTCATAGCTACATCGGCCAAAAATAGCCACAGGATGTCACAGCCGAGAGCCAGCCATCACCTTCCCGGTCATTGGCCTGTGCCAAGTTTCGTCTCTTCTGTAAGGTTGGTATCGATCTTCGGCACCTGGCGCAGCAGGTGCCGGAACCACGTTCGGAACCAATGATATCAGTGGAAGAAATATGGGGGTTCACAAGATTTTTTCAAATGTCAAATTACCAGAGGGTAGGTAAATGGAGATCACTTATGTTGATCACTTATGGAGATCACTAACATTTCCCATATCATAATAGTTCACAATCATTATGTTATATTCACCATCCAAACAGCTCATCGGAGATCTGACAACATCTGCAATATCCAGTGGACATTTCCTATGGCCTTGATTGGGGTGACATTAATATCTGCCCCTTCAGAAGGGGCACAGGTGAAACAACATTCGCAATTCAGTTGGAGCCATGGAGGTTCTGGCTGAGTCCTGGCTGAGGCGATCTGGATCAGACATGATCAAACCCTATATTATATATTGACATCTATTGACCCCATGTTTTTATGGATGTTCAAGTTCCCCCCCTTGAGATGAGAATTGGGTTTTGGCCCGCCCAGCAGGACCTCCCTGATAAATCTCTTCGAAGCTTCACTGGTTGATTTGGGCTCCTGCTACAGCGCAACGGCTGCAAGGGCTGTGGGTCTGCAGCCCCTTATGGGTGATGATTTCCCAGTAAATTTTTGATCGATCTCGCCCCCCAATTGTATTCATTCCAACTTAGAGTCAAACGGAATGAAGCTAACATGTCTATTGCAGGCTGTCCGTTTGCTGTGATATATTATACATACATATATAGATGCTCCGAAACAAAAGCTACCAACACAATGACTGCATCACGCCATCTGAAAGGGCTTGGCTGTTCAGTTTTACTCTCAAAAACCACCCAATGGCTCAGATGCCTCAAACGGAGGAGACGACGCCGGACTGCCAGCCTCAAACGCGGAACATAGAAGTCCCATTATGCTTCTCAAACGTGGCAAACGTGGAATACAACCCGAAATCTCTGGTATTTTGGCATTGTTAAACAAGAGTAAGCATCCCAATAGGAACAATACTACCAAATTTACCAATGCCCGGAGAGCGTTCTCTCCTTAGCATCATGCCTTACACAGTGACAGCTTAGCGTACTCAATGATGATTGTATATGATTGTTTTAAGTATAATTCCAACAAAACTAGTCAAGTCGCGAATGTTGACATGTTTGACCTCGGGTTTCCGAACAGGCCAGGCTGCTGACGCATCAGTTTCCCAATAATAAACCTACCATTTGGATTTGTGGGAGATGGTTTATCATCGGGTCTACCACATGAATGGACATTTGGATGGCTATCATGGATATTAAGATATACTATCTATTTTGATTATAACCATCATAAATGGGTCCTGTAAACCAATAAATGGGTACCATTATTATAGTCATCATGGTCCATAGCAGTCGCCGATGCGGCCCAGCGACGCCATCTGAATTCGCCGGTGATTTGTCCACCGACCTGGCAGGTATTGTCCATAGAAAAGCCACCATAGATATACCATACTATGTATGGCAATAATGACAATTCATTGGTAATTGTTTGGTAACTTAACGTAGATATACAATGATATATACATGGATATGGAAACCCCAGCATGAATGTAGATAATTTCCCTCTAGAGCATGCAGCTTTTCTTTATCCTTCTGTTCATTTGGAGGGTAAGTAACGTTTGTAACCACCGCAACAACCATTTTTATAGCCTCCAACACCTGGCCTTGGTTTGACGGTGACCACATTGGACTCTGAAGGCTCTACACCTGGCTTCAAGTTGATCGACAGGAGGATTCTTTGCTTCAACTTTCTGGAGATATAACATAGCCATGGTATAGATGGCCCATAGAAATAGATGATTTCCCAGCTAGAAACCTCCATTTATTTACGGGATTTTCCATGGCTATGTTAGTCATAACCAGAGGGTAATAATAATAATAGTTTATTGCTATGGGAAACTCCGCCATTTTATGGTAATGTATGGTAATACATAAATTACATCCAACTTTGTTGGTCACGTTCCAATAATCGTTTTTAGTTTTGTTTCCTGGCCAGCGTACTGACTATAGTTACTATATGGTTCTTTTTTTGCTAAATTAATATTGCTTATGCGATGTTTGTTAGTCAGTGTTCGAGAAAAAGGTTGATCACCCCAGTGATTTCTTGTCCATGTGGAATTTGAGTCTGTCAAAGTTTGATCGCCTTAGGATAATACCTATTTCCAGATGATGACAGAGGAGAATACAACAGGATATATCTATTAATTCATCCAGATCGCGACTTTACAGTAGATTGCGTGCAATGCGATCACGTAAAATCCTCCTAATCCATTGAAACTCACCGCTTTCGCAAAGAAACAATGGGGGAATGGACAAATGTCGATCCCGAGAGGTGAATGCTGAACAAGCTCCTAATAGATCTACGACAGTATGGAACCAGATGGAACCAGTGACCTGAGATCACATCAAAATCATTCACGCAGATTGATCAAGATTGTATAGTTTAGATCTCGGAAATGACAAGCAGAAAGAAAAATGTGGATCCATCGGTCTACCATTTGCAGTTCTGCCTTTGTACTTGGCTGCAGAGGAACCGGCGCCCATGGGCGAGTGGTTTAAGGTTCCAGGATTGTTTAGTTCATCCCAAAAAGGTTGCAGGTGCACCCCATGATTCTGCATCTGTGAAGCCAGATTGGGCTGCAATGTGGCAGATTCTGGAACAGTGTGCTCCAAGTCTCCAAGTGTCTTGATTTTTCACAGGGACCATTAATGAGTAGCTGCTCATGTGTGCTCTCTGGTTGTGTTACGCATGTCTTCAATAGTCTGTTCATATAATGTCTGTTCAAAGACAATTGTCATTTAACGCTGCACGAGTTTCAAGTTCAGTCCAAATTTCCTTTTTTCTGCGACAAAATTATCCTTGATCTTTTTTTATGATAAGAATTACAATAATTATAACTATAATAATAATATATATATATATTATAATTATGTATGTATATATATATATATTTGATATTGCCTCCTTTCCGGACTGTGCGATGCCTCACTTGATACAAATTCATGTTCCCAGTTCCCAGGATCATTGTGGTGCCACAAAGGCTTGTGATGCATGTCTTGAATAGTGGTGCAACGTCATTACAACTGAATACAACTGGTGCAATCTTGGCAAGTGTCCGGTAACAAAACAAATCACCATGATTCATGAGACATCACCTTGATTGTTTCGTTTCAAACTTAGTGAAGCTTGAAACCAAACTTCAATCATCAATCCCAGCAATTGCCGCTTGGTCGCAGCCCGGGTCCCATCCTTTTTTTTGCCCGCGCCGTCCGGTGACCGCTGGGCGCTGTTCACATATCGATGGCACCAGAGAGCTTCTGCATCTTGTTGAGCCTCAAAGCAACAGCGTCCCAGAGTATCCCCATCCTATTTCAATTGTTGCTTCAAATATGCTGACATATACATTTCCACAAGATTTTCATACTGAAGTCGTTTGTAATCATGACAATCATTGATAATTAATCATAGTTGCCATGAAACCAGGTCGTATAGTTGCCATGAATCAGTATCAGTATGTCCCAAGAAGTAGACAGCAACCACCTACTGTTCTTTTGGTGGCTTAGTTGTCACTGCAGGAAACCCCATCTCTGAGAGGGTCCCACAGAAGATCGCCCTGTTTGATGATCTCCACATAGACCTGCAATGCGTGACATGGTTATTTCATCTCCTGCTACAGTGGGTATATTCAAATACTATGGAAGTTATCTACCAAGCAACAGGATATGTATTCTGTGTGTGTTAATAAATTGGATTTTCATGGATTTTCATGTACAGAATTTGGACATTTGTTGCCACAATCTGCCACGTTCATATCCAAACAATAGGATCCCAAAGGTGCAAAGCTCATTCCTAGGACATCCCAAAGGCTGAAAACCGAGCTGGGATCATCATGAAATAGGATGGAAACATGTGCAATGCCGCAATGCCCTCCAATATACTACCATAGCTCTGGGAAAATCCTGTACCCTCTGGTAATTTAACATAACTATGGAAAATCACCATTATTAATGGGAAAATCCACTATAAATGGTGATTTTCCATAGCTATGTTAGCCATTACCAGAGGGTATTTCGAGTTTTTTCCAACGGATTTCCCAGTGAAACCAAGGGATTTCCCAGTCGCTTTTTGATGCTGGAACCAGGTCGCACCTGACTTCGTGCGTCCGCCTCGTTGGATTCGACGACTCCCGCCATCTGGTTTTTCCAGGGAGTGGTGAAAATCGCCCATGAAGCATCAATTATTGGATAACTATATATACTATTTCTACTACTCAAGGATTATTGGATATATATATGATTATACATGGATATATGGGATTTATATGGGATTTATATGAGATTCATATGGGATTTATGGATATAATGGATAAACATAAAGAACCATTTGTAGTAATACAATCTTCAATGCACTATGTGTAGTAATACATGGGATTTTTTTCATGGGAATGTCATGGGAATATTTCATGGAATTCATAATTTATTACTTACAATTTCAATGTCCAACCATTTTATATGGGAATCTATGGGGATTAAATACTGATTACAGTGTTCAACCATCTATCTGCGAAGGTTTTTTTCATGGGTCCGTCTCCAAATGGGGGATAGCCCCATTTTGAGCCATGGAACGCTTGGCGATGTGGAAAGTGCAGCTATGAACCAATGGGTCTTCGATATTGGTTAATGATGGTTAATGATGGTTAAT
>Ga0126342_10002101_pt1 | contig 30218 bp, 28 predicted proteins | sample Cyp1metagenome_FD_92528 | JGI IMG/M metagenome (GOLD analysis project Ga0126342, IMG submission 92528) | Coral microbial communities from Lord Howe Island, Old Settlement Bay, Australia - Cyphastrea 1 metagenome | ecosystem: Host-associated > Invertebrates > Cnidaria > Coral ...
CCTACAGCCACGAATCCGACGATGATGACATAGAGGAAAGGTACCTGGCCGCAAAAGTGTAGAACACGAATGTAGCTGGTTGTCAATGCAACTATGGAAGACAAGTAAAGAGCGCATGCCTGTTAAGGCACGACACAGTCACAGTGGCAAATAGTGGCAAGCACCATGGTTATGACGCTAACTGTGCAGGTTTTTCCAAAGATGTCAAGCAACCACAAAGTTCAGAAACACACAGTTCGCCAGGCATCTGCACACGCTTCTTCCCTGCAAACGAAACATGAATTTGATACCAAAACAGGCCGGAGACGCAGCTAGGTAAACATGCTTGCAAACGAAACATGAATTCGATACCAAAACAGGCCGGAGACGCAGCTAGGTAAACATGCTTGCAAACGAAACATCATTTGATACCAAAACAGGCCGGAGACGCAGCTAGGTAAACATGTCTACAAACGAAACATGCATTTGATACCAAAACAGGCCGGAGACGCATCTCGGTAAACATGCTTATGTGAGTTTGTGCCACGCCTGCCACGTGAAATGATGGTGGATGTCACCAAATACCACGCCTGCCACGCAAACAGCCGCGGCGTCACGGGCGACAAATCCGGACCAAGCGCCACCCAATGCCATAAGTGCCACGCCTGCCACGCAAAACGAAGTTGGATGTGAGTTTGTGCCACGCCTGCCACGTGAAACGAAGGTGGATGTCACCAAGTGCCACGCCTGCCACACAAAGTGCCGCGGCGTCACAGGCGACAAATCCGGACCAAGCGCGCCACCCAGCACCATGAGTGCCACGCCTGCCACGCAAAACGAAGGTGGATGTGACAGTGTGACACGTGGATTGTATGTGAGTGTGAGTGAAGTTAGTGGAGTGTGAGTGAAGTTATTGTATGTGAGAGAGAGTGTGTGTGTGTGTACGAGTGTGTGAAGTTATTGTATGTTAAGTTTGTGTGTGTGTGAAGTTATTGTATGTGAGAGATGGTATGTGACAAAGTTGTGTGTGTGAGTGTGTGTGAAGTTATTGTATGTTAATTTGTGTGTGTGAAGTTATGGTGTATGTGAGAGCGCGTGTGTGTGTGAAGTTATTGTATGTTAAGTTTGTGTGTGAAGTTATTGTATGTGAGAGATGGTATGTGACAAAGTTGTGTGTGTGAGTGTGTGTGAAGTTATTGTATGTTAGATTTGTGTGTGAAGTTATGGTATGTGACATGTGTGGAGGTAGTTATTGTATGTGAGAGATGGTATGTGACAAAGTTGTGTGTGTGTGAGTGTGTGTATGTGTGAAGTTATTGTATGTTAAGTTTGTGTGTGTGAAGTTATTGTATGTGAGAGATGGTATGTGACAAAGTTGTGTGTGTGAGTGTGTGTGAAGTTATGGTATGTGACATGTGTGGAGGTGGAGGCGGGAGGCGGAGCAGGGGACGGAGGAGACCCGGGATACAGAATCAAAAACAAGAACCCCACACAAAGTTGTGGGGAAAAAGAAGTCCTTGTCAAAATCATTTTCTTTTATCATGGTGCAGGTTTCTGGAAAGGAAAGTAAAAGCACAAAAAAAGCATTGACAAATTACAAGCACGTCACACTTTGTCACTGTCTTTTGCATTGATAGTGATCACTCCATCGCTTTGCATTTTCTCCAGAGTAGCTTGCACCATTGCAGCAACCTGTGCCTTCATGTCCATCTCCACTTCCTCTGGTGACATTGCTTCCTTCTTCACTAACCAATGGTGGAGTCGGCACATCCAAGGTCAGTTTTTTATGGATCATTATCCGAAGCCATTGCCACCGATGACAGCTTGGTGAAACTTGCAAAAACTTAAAGTGAAACAGTTTTATAGTTTTGGTAGTTTGTTGGTGTTTTGTGTATGTATGTATACATATATATATATATATATATATTTGAATGTATACATAGTATATATATATGCTAGTTTCAAATTATTTTTAAACATGTTCTATGATTTAGGCAGGGAAAATTAGATGATTTAACATAATTTAACCAGCAGAACATGGGATCAACCAAAAACAATGGCGATTTATAGCTGACTTATGATAGGAAGATGACTGTTGGATATGTGTGGGATACATCTACAGTTGAATGGCTGAAACAAAGCCAATTTGTAGCTGGGGGAGTCCGCAATTGCATGTGTACCATTCACCACTGTTTTTTTACGCAGTCGTTACAGTAGTTGGTTTATCAAGTGTCCTTCGTGTTTGTCTTATCTTATGTCTTATGAAAGGTCGCTTCTGCCCAGTGAAGTAGAACAACTAATTACCAAACGTCACTCGGCCGCTTAGATCTGGGTAAAATTTATTGAATGATGTTGAAGAGTGGAGCAGACACACTTTAAAACAAACAGTGCTTACACCATTTTCCATGTCATCTTCCAATTCGTTTCTAATAGGCAAAAAACAGCGGTTGGTCGTCATGGAAACCACCAAAAAAACATTGAGACCTGCCTGGAAAGAGAACTATTCTTGGGGATGACTGTTGGATTCCTGCATCAAAAGGGCAAAGGCATCAATCCAAAACCCACCGTTCACCAAATTTGAAGCAAAGGGAACAGTGAAGTGAACCTTCACAATGGCTATATGATGCTACATGCATACAGCAACCCCCAAAAAGATAGAATAACAAACGATAACATACAATAACTATTTTAGAAGGGTTTCATTTTTTGTGGGTCTCTACTGTTCAACGAAGATAACACGGCTAATATCACAGATAATTTATCTGCACTTATGCGTTTTGCTGGTTCGCCTGAGCTGTTCGCTGACGCAGTTACGATAAAGTAAAAGAAACTTTCCAAACCTACACCCCGTAACCTCCGATTGGTGGATGAGTTTCTCACATTCGACCAATGAAATCCAAGAAATATGAAGGATTTCCCCTTCAGACCTTACAGAAAAGGCCCCCGCTTTTAAGTTGGTTTGCTCTCCCACCTAACATTTCCATCCTTTGCCTTGTCCCAGAAAAATGTTGACCAACTTACCCATCATAAAACAACCATAAATCAACAAATGTTTACTGCTTACAACTTACAACAACTTACAACAACTTACAGCAACTTACAACAACTTACAACAACTTACAACAAGCTAGAGCCCTTTTTATTGGAACTGAACCCTGCTTGCCTCTCATAAATCAACCCCAAATCAGCATTTGGTGCTTCTTAAATCGCCAATGTTGGTTAAGAACCCAAGCTCTTGCTGGATAGGGGCCCCGGTTAACCACCAGGATGGTCAGCAACTTGCTGCCAGGAGGCAGCTGGTCTGTCCTCCAGAACCCCCGCTGTAGTAGCACCTCGCTACGATCCCCGAAGAGACCCGAAGGTGAACTTGATGATTGCTGGTGGATCATAAGTCCGAAAAAGACAGCCTGGTTGGTGGTGCAATGTGCCCATCTTGAAAAATCATGGACTTCATCAGTGGGGTTTGGATGACATCCCATATATAAAATGGAAAAATAATCCATTCATGTTCCAAACCACCAATTCTGTTTGGAGGGAGATTGACCCACTGGCGAACATTGCTGCTTCATTTGCCGAATTTCGAAGTTACAAATGTTACATCGAATGACATAACCGGTTTAATTTACCCAAGGAAACTGGTGTTCACATCGTTGTTTCTCCAACTAAATTTAGTGGTGGGCCGGACCAAACCTTTGGTGGTTCAATCCTGAAAAAACCATTGGTTTCTTGCAGGTTTTGAATCCAAGGCTGCAGCTCCAGTCTCATTGCAGCCATGTCAAAGAAAGGATCCACCCAATTTCCATGATTCCATAATTTTCCACATATCCATATTATTAGTTGATACATGTTGATACTTATTGTGATTATCTATGATTATCTTATGTGGAAAGGCTATGTCGGAATCTCATGTGGATGTCTGCTGCATGTCTCATCGCCATTGATTTCCGGGGCCAAACACCATGGCTGTCGCTGTTAGCATTGTGCTTCATCATGGCTAGAGGCTAGTTCCACCCTTGTGGCACTGACTCGCCTACAATAGCTTGGCCCAACCCTGTCCAATGCTGGGTAAATGCACATTTTTATGGGGTTCAAGCGCCATATTTATTGAATAAGGCGGTATTGGCGACAGGATTGACACAAAATGAAGGAAGGCACCTTTTCTCGTCCATGTTTGACCCATAAACCCTGTCCTTAGGACCATCCAAAAATCGTACTTGGTTAGTACCAGTAACCCTATAGTTAATAGTTCCACGATTCCTGGTTTATCCCATTCATAAGCGTGTTTCTGAGTAGGGTCATTCTCCAAGTAAAAGACCGTTTTTGAATACATCTCCCCATTTCAATGCCACATTATCTACACTTACAATATATCAATATGTTATAATATGTAATAATCCCATTCAACCCATAATATACCAAGAAATCCCAAGTACTACCGTAGATAGCTACTGTAGTATATGCCCAAAATATCTTCCAAATATACCTTCAACCCTTGCTGCATCCCAGGCACTTGGTGCAGTGTCCACGCTTCAAATCGCCGGGACAGTCGATGGGTCCTCTGAGGCTGCTGATTTTCCCGGGAGAATTATCATGGGCCAATCTGTTATGGTTACCCTCCAGTAAATAAACATAGACCCTGCCAGATAGGGGTTGGAAGATTAGTTTCCATTAAACATTGGTTATTTTCAGGGTCTATGTTTATTTACCAGAGGGTAATATATGGTTATTATATGGTTAATGATCTTGAATCATATGGTTTATCAATGATAATCTGGTTGGTGGTTGAGCCTACCCCTCTGAAAAACCTGAAAGTCAGTTAAGATGATGACATGTTCAATATCAATGGAAAAATAATCCAAATGGTCCAAACCACCAACCAGGCCAATGTTTTTGAACTCAGCCAAGAGAAACTTGATGAACTTTGCCATAGCTTTCAACATGCAAACATGATGGGTTTCCTGCACATATTCCCTCAAATATGTTCTGGGAACTTCTTGTTTAGCTGCTTAGTTTCCAAGGCGAAGCCAGAAGGCACCTGAGAGTTCCAAGGAGATGTTTTTTTTTTTTTTTTACATAGATGCCAGTTGCTGTGGCCTTTTCCTTAGTGCCTATGATCATTTTGTTGAGTACTGGGGATTTCAAAATCACATAACCTTAAAGAAAACGTGGATTCAATGGATTGGCCACGGTCAAATCCACAGGAACCAAGACGCGGTTCCTGAGGCCGCGTCTATCCGGGATGATCGTTGATTCCTGGTTGTTTCCTCGATTTCAACGCGAGGGAACCACACTTTTGAAGAAACACGTACATTGTCTTTAAATGTCTTTAACATATTATATATATATAATATATATATATATATAATATATATATATTAATCAGCAACACCATTTCAAACCACCTCTGCCACAAACCCATGATATCCACTAATATCCCATGATCATCCGCTTAATCAAGTGCCAAAGATAAGTTCTTCAAAGATACCCTCTGGTAAACGTTTACATAACTATGGAAAATCACCATGCTATCAACGGGTAAATCCACTATTTCTGTGGCCATGTTCAATAGCAAACTGTTAGTCATTACCAGAGGGTATGGATAGATTATCCATAGATTATCCATAGATTATCCAGAGAATATCCATATCTACCCTCTGGTAATTTAACATAGCTATGGAAAATCACAATTTTTCATGGGAAAATTCACTATCAATGGTGATTTTCAATAGCTATGTTAAATTACCAGAGGGTATCCCATCTGCAGCATAACATCCCTGAAGCTTCAACATCCGGCTTGCCGGGGTATCTGGGTGTGGGGTGGTCGTTGAACCTCCTGCATGGCCAATGACGCATCAGAAAGGGGATCAACATTCCTTTATATACAGCTGGAATCATCATTCTCGTATATAGCTATATATAAGCATAGCTATATGTTTATCATAGCTATAGGGTAAATGATCAACATTGCTATTTTGAGGTGTTCACAGTATATCAGGGTTCTGACACATACCTCACAAAATGGCTCAATGAGTCAGAAAAATTCAAGCATATTCAAGCCCCTCGCGCCTTCCAATCATGTAGGTAGATTGCACAATGTGTGCTTCATGCCCCAGAAATCCCACAAAGTTTCAGCATATGACTATTTTAAGTAGCCCAAATTAGCTTCACCCACTCATATCCCAATCAAAATCACTGGTATCAATACAACCCCCCCAAAAAAAATGTGGATGCGTTCACCATGTTCTACCCACCTTGACCCTCCAACGCGTTGATCCCTGCCTGGTGCAGGAGTCGGTTTGGTGTTATCACCTCGGAAGCGATGATCGCAACGACACCGGAACCCAAAGTTGGTACAGCCCTGGTCACCCTGGTCGACTGGTTGGTGGTGCGATGTGCCCATCTTGAAAAACATGCGTTCGTCAATGGGGTTTGGATGACATCCCATATATGAAATGGAAAGTCATAATCCATTCATGTTCCAGTCACCACCAACCAGTTTTCATTTTCGGATTTTCCATGATTTTCCACGATTTTGACCAACTATGTATTGGGGTCTCCAAACCACCAACCGCCACGGGGTTGGGCTATGTTGGGCTCCCGGCCACATCCGGCCAAGAGCAGAGCTGCAAGGCCGGCCACCGTCAGGATACAGGGCCGTGCCTTTTTCGCTTCAAAGAAGGAGACCGGTTCAAACATGTCATGAAGAGTTCTAGAATGGATTTGTGTACATGAATGTACATGGTTTATTTTTGTTGGATTTTACGAAAATTTATATTCTCAAACAATAGATACAATAGCGACAATAGTATATCTAGTTGGTGTTGACCCATACGAATGGAGATGGAGTCGAATCGTTGGTGTGTTGAAACGATCCAACGCAGAGAACTGTCACCCTACAGAAATACTGTTGTCCCCGCAATACTTGCCGCAAGATTGGCATGTAGATGGATCTAACAAGTGAAACAAAGACTGATTATAGAACTCCGAAACTGGAGATTGAAATACAAATTTCCTTTTCTCATCTGGCCAAGTTTGGGTTCTCCAAAATCATTTTTTAGTTGGCGCTGCTCAAGTCGGAGAGCCACTTTTTTTTACCAGGAAAACTCTGGGGTTGGTGGCCTTAACCTGGAAGGCCATGATGGGAATCCAACCAGTACAGCAAGTTTCTTGCCCAAAACAACCTGGTTGGTGGTATACCTACCCCTCCCAAAAATATGAAAATCAGTTGGGATGATGAACCAGTACAGCAAGTTTCTTGCCCAAAACAACCTGGTTGGTGGTATACCTACCCCTCTCAAAAATATGAAAATCAGTTGGGATGATGACATTCCCAATATATGGAACAAATAATCCAAGTGTTCCAAACCACCAACCAGCAACTTATCTTTTGGTGCAAAACACTTGCTTGTTGAAAAATTGTTCAATATCTCACCAGAAAGAAAGAAAAACAAAACCCTATATCAACCTAGATTTGTTTTTTTCTTGAGGGAAAACCACATATATCTACAGTAAATCACCATTTGTAACCCCAAAAATATGAGTTTCCGCGACCTTCAGGGTTCAACATAGTGACATAGCGTGCTCCCAATGCCTGCCACATTAGGCCAATCACAACGTCCTGAGAGCCGATTTTGTTCTACATGCCACCAGGGTTGGCAATTGTTGACTATTGCTGGGGGAAGTGGTTGAATACCCTCTGGTAAACTAACATAGCTATTGAAAATGGCCATTTATAGTGGATTTTCCCATTAAAAATGGTGACTTTCCATTGCTCTGTTAGTTTACCAGAGGGTAAACAGGATCATGGTGTCATAGATAATCATAGCTGATTTCGCAGGTGAAAGCATAGATGTTTGCTGTGGAACAAGCGAATTCTCCTATGTCTCTAGTGAATGTTGCCGTGGCAATCCAAACATCCCAAACCTTCGGCTATGTCGTTTAGTGTTTGGGGTGATGAGAATGGCACTGGGGACATAAGCACAAGTTGGTTACACCAATGGGCCCAAAAGCAGGAAGTTGTGAATGCAGGTGTTTCCAAAAGTCCGTGCGGCGTCGATTAGGATTGTGGAGCTCTGTTCACAAGTAATGTGGTAAACCCAATGGGAGACTCACTATTGGGTTTACCATGGTTTACCATGGTTTACCATGGTTTACCATGGTTTACCATGGTTTACCATGGTTTACCATGGTTTACCAAATAAGCTTATGCCCATCACTCAACATCAAATGGGTATGGGTCAACATGGGGTAATCCTGTATGTTCTTTCTAAAATGGCTTCTGGACCCATACCCTCTGGTGATTTAACATAGCTATTGAAAATAACCATAGAAATAGCTGATTTTCCCATTAAAAATAGTGATTTCCCACAGTTCTGTTAGTTTACCAGAGGGTAACCATTCGGAAACTTGAAGGATGCCCCATTCTTCAGTCCAGCGGCGGTGCGTGTTGCGCAAATGCTTTGCACACAACTCGAGATGATCGAAACAGCAGCGGTGGTCGCCAAGCAATCCCACACACTGGTAATTATATACTTGGGGGCGCAGCACCGCTAAGAAAGTGGGTATATGGCAATAACAATATAAATGGTAATAATAGTAGTAATCATGATACTGATAATGATAATAATAATAATAATAATGATAATAACAATACATTAAAACAAACAATAATAATGAAAATAATCATAAAAGCAATAATGAACATAAACACATAATAATAGGGGTTATTATCCCAACCTATTATGGGTCTTGTTGCCATCGTTCTACCCATTCATAACCCCAACTGCACCCTAGTTCGTGCTTCTCAAATGTTGTGACTGCTAGTCTGCTAGTCAATTCTTTGATGGCAATATCATCACTATATGGCAGTGTGTCAAAACCTTGTACCCCTGTAGTTCACATCAAAATAGCTGGTATTTATGGATGTTCATCCCCCTAAAAATGATATTGATAGGTATTGATCCATACCCAAATATCTGTAGATATGGAAAAAAAAAAAACGCCTGCGACCCAGTTGTCCTACAGTAGATCCCCCCGGGATCTCGGCAGGAAGATGACTTTTCTATCCGCGCAACGGGGGAAGTTCTCTGGGTATTGGTTGCTCCATGCGTTGGTCGAAAAATGAGGGGACACTTCCAGCAAAACAATCCATAACAATCCTGCCCTCTGGTAATTTAACGTAGCTATTGAAAATGGTGATTTATAGTGGATTTTCCCATTGATAGCATGGTGATTTTCCATAGCTATGTAAACGTTTACCAGAGGGTAATTTGAATGATGAATGACAAACTTTATGGGAAAAATGATGGAAAATGGGGGCACTTGTGAAAGAAGACGGATATAGACTGCAAGAAATGACAGTAGATGGTACTCAAACTGACCAAACTCCCCCCGACTCTGAGATGATTCAATAGGGAAAATGTTGCAAGCAGAAAGATGTAGAAATTGTCGAGGTATGGTTTTTGGCATTCCCCAATGGTCAAATATGGTAAGTTGGAATTGGTTGATCACCCTACAGTAATGCCCTCTGGCTAGTCAAACTTGGCAATGGAATATCCCCCATGAAAGCGGATGATGATATTCAAGCCGGCCATGTCTGATAACCATCAGGCAGGTAGCTGTGGGATTGACCTCTATCAATGCATCGGCTATCCGGCTATCCCCCGACCCACATGGCCAGTGACCACCAGAATCAATGGATTGACTTAAGACAATGTGTACAGGAAACCATGGTTTCACATCCGGCGGATATATAATTGTTGTTTCCGTGCAAAAGTTCACTTCAACGGATTCTGTGAAATCAGAAAACATTCTCGCTATTGGCCCCCAACGATAACCTTTGCATGTTCCACAATCCCAGGAATATTATATAGTATTCTTATTGTATAAGGGATTACACTCCCATTAAATCATACAAAACACCAATGTTCATGGTCAAGCCGTTATACCGTACCACAATTCCCCAGGAATGAACTAATAAAACCACGAATGAATCTGAGCTAGGATAACCCCACTGCATTGGGTCAAAAACCAACATTGCAGATATTATAAGCATTTTTTGATGAATTGTTGGGTCTCTTCATGGTTAGACCCAATAGCATTTCCAAATAAATTTATGGAATCACCATTCGTCAAGAACTGCCTATCGGTTTGGTTCCACCATGGTTCACCTCAACCGCGCCACGTGTAGCACGCTCTTTTTGAACGCAGACATGGCGATGGTATGACCAATCCTCACCTCAGCGGCTCGCGGTGAGTTGCCTTCGCAGTTCTTTAAGCAGGAGATTGTATTTCTGTATGGCAAACAAAAACGCCTTTCCAAACAAAAATTACCAAGAAACCAGGAACCAATGCAAATGGCATGGAACATGCGTTCTTATTCAACCCGGACACTTCATTCCAAAGGGTGTGCGGTGTCAACATGCAACATGTGGGCTTATGTGCTTATGTGTTATACATATACATATATATATATATATATGCATATATTTGTATACACAATATTATATAGGGGATCTTATGAGTGACATTTCTGAGTCCAATTGATTGCTTCATGCAAGCGCTTGGCAGAAACCGGTTGTGTCGGCCGCACGGCAGTGCCATGGTGGCCACGAGCGCAAACCATCCAATATTTTCAGGCGTAATATGGCCTCAAACGGCCTAAAATGTGATCAATGGATTGGTTTAAGGGAAAATCTTAACCGGAAACTATGGTTTTTCCCATGAAATATGGGGCTTTCCGGTGAACATTTTGCCGTGAAAACCAATCCATTGATATGAGATTCCACTCAACTACCACTAATAGATGGCTTACCTATTAAAAATTGTGATTTTCCATGGCTATGTTACATAACCAGATGGCCTAAAATATGAGATTTCACTCAACTACACTAATATGATCAATATTGGGACACGATCATTGGATGTTTCCCTTCGATTCTCTCACAGTTCGGGGTTCCTGTCGATGACGTTGTTGTTGGATCCTGTCCCACATATGGGGGGGTTCCATAGTCATGGGGGTACCCCTATTAATGGATGGAATGGATGGTTGATTTATGTTTATTGCATGGAACATCCCATCCATACATGGATGATGACTGGGGGTAGCCCTATTTCAGGAAACCTCCATATGTATACATATCTTACAATAGCAAACGTGATAAAATTCCAACACAATTCAAATATATAATGTTATAATATTCCAACATGTGCCAAATACTTATTCTATTGCTTTGCAAATATATGTTCACATCTAAGAAAATCCACCTCACCATCATTAGTGGCCCCCCACTCAAATTCATCAAACTGGATCTCAAACCCTGCAAGAGTTGCTGTTCCAGCTGTTCCTCTGATATTAGGTGTTTACTGAACCGCGAGTACTCCAAAATTGGATGCTTTAATCAACTTTAATCTGTTACTGAAAATCGTCAGGGGGATGATTTTGGGTATCTCACAATTTTCCGAGCCCAAAATACAACCTAGAGACCCTCAAAGTTTCAAGGTAAGATGTATAGCTTAAAAATATGTGGAGCCTTCTTCGTGACAAGGGAGATCCAATCAGAACCATAAAACCCATATGGATGTTTCCTGAAATGGGGGTACTCCCAAATCATCCATTTATAGATGGGATTTTCCATGCAATAAATCATCCAGCTATGGGGTACCTCTATTTTTGGAAACCTCCATATTTATATAATCAACACATTGACGCCTTGAGCAAAAAAACGCAAGTACATACGATGCTTATCCCGGACTTCCTTGGATGGTTGTTCATACTAGTCATAGTGCAGGAAGTTACACCAACAAAAACATCCCTGCCAAACAACATCCGACAAAAAAAACATTCTAGACATTTCCAGACTCATTCAGAGGGCCTTTTGATGCCTTCTGGGACTTAGTTCACCCATATTTTCCCTGGTTTTTCTCCGATTTTGTGCGCCCCAACGCTGGCAGGACTTGGAACAATAGGACACCAATGCGCAACCGCTGCAACCTCGGCTGATGGTGATGACTTATCGCTAGTTTCATCAAGAGCTGGTGATGATCAGTGGTGATTAATGGTGTCTATTGGTGTTTGTTGGTGTTTAAAATGGATTCAATTGCTGACATGTGATGAACCCACCTAATGTCAACCCCGGATGAGACTAAACCATGGTTTATTAAGCAGGGGGGTACTCCTCCAATAGTCATTTCATCTAATACTTTTTTATGGTACCCTCCCAATTAAACAGCCGTGTTTACGGGGTTTATTAATCACTATTAATCCAGGGTTGACATTACTAAGTGAGATGAAGCACTTAGAATGTTGATGCAGTTGTTCATCGAGGAGACATTCCTTACATCAGCGAGATCAAAGCGCCAGTCCGCACCAAAAAAAAACACAGACATCCGGTTGATATGTGGAGAACTGCAATTGGTTGATATATAAATATATAGGTCATATGACATGAAATGGTGATTGTATAATTATAACACCCAGAAATGATGATTGATATTGATATTGATATTGATATTGATATTGATATATATATACACCCAGAAATGGTGATTGTATGGGTCATATGATGCGCAGGATGGGGAAGGGATGAGCATGATTACAAAGGAAACATAAGGCTGAATATCACGCAATGTCGGTACAAACAAGTATTGAACAAAACTAGTAAAATCATATACGATACTGCTATATACTGCAATATTACTGGAACAAGTACAAGAGATATATATATATATAATACTTAATAGTTCAGCAACTTGTAGCCATACGTAATATAGAACTGCTGTGTTTTCAAGCATCATATCTATTACATAAGAAAAGGGCATCTAATACATAATAGATATACTAATGTTCATCTAATATGATCATCTTCTATACATAGTAGGTAGCATCAAATACATTATTGTGATGATTCAATACTACGTATTGTTTTGTTAGCCACGGCTACAAAGATGGTTAATCCCCATTCCCAATTTCACGGAAAACCCAACCGTCCCCAAATGATATGTGTCATTTTTTTTGTGGCTTTACCACATGTATCCACATAAAATATCCGCATTGTATCCCACATATTATTGTAGGTATACCCAATATAATATTCCCTCTAGTAAACAAACATATCTATGGGAAATCACCACATTTAATAGGTAAATCAACTATAAATGAACCATTTTCAATAGCTATGATCGTTTACCAGAGAGTATCCCTATAATTCCCATTATGGATAGCCATTTACTCATCCGCATCACCAAAGCTCAATATCCCAACTATGCTGTGTGGTGTCATGTGATTCATCCGGTTTGATCAATGGAATATCACTAGTTTCATAATTGTCCATCATTATGTATTGGTTCACTATCAATCAGGATAATGGGAATATACTTCATGCATTGCTCCAATAGATAAAGAAACTTCGTTCCTGTATTGTAACGATATGCAATTAAAATATATTAAAATCCCATTATGGAGAATATCCTCACAATATCTCACAATCATACTTAAATCCGGAAAAAAAAACATGGACCGTCCAACATTTGATGGTGAAATGCTGATCAAAACCTACTATACTATACCATATTTGGGGTGAATGAACAGAGGGGTACAGGGCTTTGATCTCTAGCCTCAGATTAAATCCCCAGTTGTATCCCCATTCCCTAGTTGATCCTCTGACAAATCTCATCTAACCCTCATGAAAAACAGCAAGTTTTTCATGGAAAATGATGAAAAGGTCATACTTTTCTGCAAATTCTATCTTCAAAATGCAATTAACTACCTAACCACCATTAAATTCCGTAAAAAATCCATGAAAATCCCATCAAGTCCGGTACAAATCCATGTTTTGGGCCCCCAAACGTGCGGGCGCTTGGACAGCGCCGCAGCGGTGGCATCGCGGCAAGTCGACACCTGGAAAATAGGTGATTTATAGGGGATTTACCCATTAAAAATGGTGATGTTCCATCCAAAAAATTGTGATTTTCCATAGAAAAAATGTGATTTTCCATCCAAAAAATTGTGATTTACCATAGAAACAATGTGATTTTCCATAGAAAAATGGTGATTTCCATAGTTATGGAAACGTTTACCAGAGGGTAATTTTTCCAGTTCGACCCTGATTTTATAACTGTCAATTGCATGGGTGGTTGTAAAACTGCTAGGTCAAACGTTTTGTTTTAATGATTATACTGCAGGGTAGTATGATTACAACTGATGTTGAAACATTGGATTTAGTGACCAATGATCTATAATTATGATCCATAATAAATGATGTTTAGTATCATGATCCAGAATATAGTTGGTTTATAATGATCCATTCATTGGATTTATGAATGATCTATGATTATCTTGATCAGGTTAGTGATCTATGTTGATTCATAATGCTCCACAATGTGGATTTAGTTGACAGTTGTGATTGTGGTTTGATGGCAATGTAAATCAATATGTTTTTTGATGAGCAATAAGATGCATTTGATTTAATCATCAACAAATATGGATTTAATATGAGTTGATCAACAAACGTGTGGATTTAATCATTAGCCATGAAGATCATTCAGGGGATAAGTATGGATAAGTAGCACAAATTGGGAAAATAGGTACTTCACCAGCCAACACAGCTACTGAACATGGCCATAGAAATAGTTGATTTGCACATTAAGAGCATGGTGATTTTCCATAGTAGTTTGTTAACGTTTACCAGAGGGTACTTCACCAGCCAACAATTTAAATTTACCCAGCAACAAGTTAAAGAATTCACAGGACATACACCCAATCTATGGCCTGCTAGATGAGGGTGTGTAGCATGGTTTTACGATCCAAAAAAGCGGATTCAACCAAACCCATTGGTGGGAGTTTGTGTGCAATTAATATGGGTGTGTCAAATTAAATAACAAATACTGCCATAATTAGACAACTTCTTGTGGATAATGAATAACATTAATTGGGGATTCAACCAAGAAAATAGGCCTTCACACACCACCCAAGCATTTTCTGATTGGTCCCCGTAGGCGAGGGGCCGCTGGCGCTGCCGCGCCCCACATCGGCAGCCTGAAGATGTCGCGGCCTGCCGTCCTGTTGCACCACTGGTCGTCGAAGGTCCCCAGTGGCCTGTTCGCCCTGGTGGTGCTCACCTTCCACATGAAGACCGTGAACTTCTTGCAGTCGTTCCGGACATCGATGTGGAAGTCCATCTGGCTCGAGTTAGTTGATGCCAGATATGCCCTCAGCTGGACCTGGGTGCCGACCAACACAGTAGTCATTCAGGATCATAATCTGAAAACTGGTCCAACAATAGAGGCATGTTGAAACCAAAAAGACCCCAGAAAGATGGTAAAACAGCAATAACTGCTTTGATGATTTAATGATTAAACTATCTTTATTATTCTATTCATAAATGTGTTAGATATTTTTTTGGGGGGCGGAGGGTATTATCGGTCAACATCTTCCATGTTTCAGCATGCCGTCGGTATAGTCGGTATAGTACATACTTACCATGAAATTTAGCCATTGAAACATCATAGACGAGGTGGGTACTGGCACGGTGCCGCCCCAGTTCTAAGTTGGTATATAAACCCATCAACTATAGTTACCCTCTGGTTATTTAACATAGCCATGGTGTAGCTGGCCTATTTATAGATGGTTTACCTATTAAAAATGGGTGGATTTTCCATGGCTATGTTAGTCATAACCAGATGGTATATCCCCAATAAAGTTCAATCCTACTTAATCAGGTTATGTGCATCAACTTAGCTATCTTGGGAGCATCACCTTGCATGTGCATCTAGCATGGGTTACTGTATCCTAGATTGTCCAACTTGCCAGTCATCACCAGGATCATCATAGGTTGAGAAAACGGTTTCCCTTTTCTTGGACCTTCCACCGTCAACTGTCAACGGGATGGGGGAAGAACCCAATGGATAGCCACTCAATATTCAGGTTCACACAAGGGTACGTCAATGCACGGGAAAAAACATTAAGTTAAACAAACAACATAGACCCTACGTGTACTAGAGTTCGCAATCGAAGAACCCGTCAAAGGATATCAAACCGGAGTTGATTGAAAAGAAGTTCATACAACATCATACATACAACTAGAGTACCCTCTGGTAAACGAACATAGCGAACAGGAAAATCACCTTTTTCAATAGGTAAATCAACAAACTAAATGGGCCATTTTCAACAGCAAACTAGGGAGACCTCCCGACATTTGCATCCACGTGGCCGTCTTGCGTCGCAACGTCCGTGCTGCCAAGGACGTTGGCACGCTCCGTGCTCCGACGCGTGGTGGGAAGAGGCTGCCACTCTGAAGGGTCCTGGAACTTCAGCGAAGCAGGGGCACAGCATTCCACCGTAAGATGTAGGTATAGTCTAGTATAGTGGTCCCCAAAATAAGATAGAGTTGAGTGATCAATCATGATCAATTATTGTAGAGGAAATTCACTAGATATTTTTGTGGAGTTGCTGCCTTAGCATGGGTCAAGACCTTGGTCCTCCGGTTCCCTTGAAATTCCCTCAAACAAAATCATGGTGCGTGGAAAAATCGTGGAAGAATGGGATGCGTACCCAGCAAAAATGTGGATATATTGGTCAACAAAATACTTGGATTGTTCGACATTCTGCCAAAAAAAAAATCAGCAACAAAGGCGGTAGTTTACAATGAAAGATCCTAGCACGGCGCTTTACCCAACTAAGCAAAGGGCCATGACCGCAAGCAAGCACTGTACAACCAGGCAACGGTGACCAGAACCCAATGAAGGAGATAACTCCTTAAATGTGGGGCTTGCAAGATAGGTAATTTGCTCTAATTTCAACAGATCTTGGATTCATGGTATCCATAGTTGAATGGGTGAGACAAAAACCATCCCAAAGATGTGCTGCGAAAATCAGTTGCCCAGTTTAGCATCCCGGAACCAAACAACATGGGCAGCAAAAATATGCAAAAATCAGCGATGATCAGAGATATCCGGATACAATGTCTAGACCGGAAAGGATGCTCGAAAGGACCAAGTGGGTACTACATTGGCATGACAACTTTTGACGAGGGAAATCAAGTCAATCCCCAATTTTGAGTGTTTCCATAGCCATTCTTTGTTTGACAACCTAGCAGCTTGGAATTGCTGAAGGGGACATGTTTGACAATAATTACATGACAAGTATATATTTATCCGCAAATTGTGGATAAACCAATGAGAAAATAACACATCATCCACAAAGCAACTCAACGACAATTACTGGTTGGTGGTTGAGCCTACCCCTCTGAAAAATATGACTCCGTCAGTTGGGATGATGAAATTCCTAATATGGAAAAATAAAAAGTGTTCCAAACCACCAATTAGATATAAAATCTCAATGGTTGCTTTTTAAATCCTTTGACCCGACCCATTCTTCGCCTTGGCACATCCGCAACCTTCCGTCCTGAAACCAGGTCCACCAGGCGCGCATGTAACGTTGGAAGAAATCCTGGAGACGATCTTCTCTGAAGTTAGCCATTTTAAGGTCATGCCCTGCAGTGAAGCAACATAGTATGGCAATCCTAAGGAATTCCCGTGGTTTACCAAGGAAAATGAGATACTGTCATGGTAGCTTCTCCATATCGAGTTTCATTTACTGGAAAGTTCTGATGAAAAACCCATACATGGTTGTCCAAAGAAATTGATCTAGTAGTGGTGGATGTTTCATATCTATGTTAAGTCACAGTAGCGTAAACCGGGTAAATCTGACTGAATTATACTATGTATATATGTGTATATAGTTCACCAGCCTGACATCAGGACTCATCGGCAATTTCCTCCTACTGACCATCAACTACAGGTCCTAGGGTGAAATTGCAGTGAGGTCGTTAAAACGGGTAGCCTGGGTAGCCTGGGTTGCCTTTCTGACAGAACATGGGGAATGGTTAGATCATGTTCCCATTGGATCCGTGGTTATCAGCAAAGAAACACATGTTTTTGGTGGATGTTGGTGGAATTGTTGTATAGTGAGTAGTGGGAGATTCGAAGAACGAAGCAGAAAATTCAATCAAAACAACTTGATATGTGAAGTAACAAACATCTGTCGTTCCCCAGCAGGTGTGATGTCTATGGGCCAAAATACAATAAACATTCAATAAACCCATTGGTTTTTATATCTCTTATGATCCAAATGAAAGTGTTCGCTATCTTTTCTTCTACCAATTCCGATTCCTGTAGCCTGAAATTCCCTGTCATGAATGATCGCATCGTGGGGACAAGGAATGGCACGGCGCCCCCAACGGCACTGATGAAAAGGACACACGTCACGGCCGGCTCCCCATGGGTCTTCCAAAAATTCTCACGCTTGGATCGATGCCCTGAAGGATCCAAAAATAGTGGCAATGCACTCAACTGTATTCATCTATTTCTGGGTTACAGAAATCTTGACATATCTTGCTGGTTGGTGGTTTCAACCCCTCTGAAAAATATTAGTCAGATTGGATCATCATCTCAACTATTGGGGAAAATAAAAAATGTTCCAAACCACCAACCAGCTAGAGTTTACAGTAATATCAAAATACTGACCTTGGTGAATCTCTAGGCACTGGCAACTGTGGGCACTCCCTGTTCCAAGTTCCACCCCAATGGGATTTATAGAACTGTTAGCATCAGAAAAGTCAGGAAAGACTTCCAAAATCAACATTTTATGCACCGGCCAGAGATGGGACTTTAAAGTCATGGAATTTCTATGAACACTCCGGCATTCACTGAAGATTCAAACGAGAAAAATAGCTACTTGGCTGTGAATCAAAACCCTCATATCCTTCCGTTCACAGCCAAATAGCTGGGATTTATTGATGGTCAAGTTACCTCTGAAATACAGTACATATAGTACCCTATTTGCGAATGAAACATCTTGGCGCAAACTGAAGCGATTTTTCTTCCAACTGAACAGATCCATTCAGCTCGGGCGGTTGGGGTTGGGTCCTGCCCTGGAACTTCAGCTTCAGGAAGAAGAACCTGCGGAACTGGCTGAGGGATTTCTGTCTTGAGTTTTGTTGCCACCAAAATTGCTATCAAATGATGTTTCAAAATCTTACCATCCTAATCTAATCTAATCTATACAAGTTCACACAATTTCATCATAGTTCATCTATAATACAGTAGTTCATCTATGTTATCTAATACTGTGTATCTAATCTAATCTCACCTACTCTAATCTATCTATCTATCTATCTACCCATGTTTTTTGCATATGGCTGATTCATAACAATTCACCAATCTGAAACAAGGTCATTTTGGAATGCGGCCCCCAGATTTCAGTTGTCCGCATGCCGATGCCATGGGGGTGCGTGCCAGCTAGGATCCGTTGTGAAAAAAACCGTGGTATAACCCACTGATTGATAGGATATCCCCACTTATGGCTTATAATCCACTTTCTAAAGCGAAATAGACATTGAATTTGCACTTTGCGTACGTGAACAAACAAGCAGTACCAAGAACCATCAACCATTCTTTTTTGTAATAATACTGTGGATGGAAAAAATCCTGCACCAGTTGGTAACTATTGGAAACTATAAGCCACTGTAAATAATGGGATTACAATGGGATAAACCATCTATATACTAACTCAGGATTTCCTCCATCCACAGTATGTACAGTAAACCACAAACATTCACTTCGTCTTGGTGATTCCTTGCTCCAGCACATGTCCATGGTGTTTACCCTGTCTTCCATCCCACGGCCTCTGATCCCGAATAGGGCATCCAATTTTTGATACTAGTCGATTATTATATGATTACATATAATATACTTATTGTTATATGTATATACATATCCCAGAACATGGCATCATCATCATCATCATCATCATCATCATAAGCAATAATCCATAATTCCCCTATTTTGAAATGGTTAAAACCACCTTCTGACCATGTCACTTGACCATGGCACTGCGCGGTAAGTGCCGCTGCCTCAAGCAGTTCGATGTCAAGAAGTTTCACCTGCACGGTTGTGGTTTACCCGGTCAGGACACTTCTAGGATTTTTGCTAGGCATGTTTATTTACAGCTAGGCTAGCCTCGCTACGGCTCGCCAAGGTCTGCAGAGGACCCCACATTGTTGTTGGTGAATAAATCCTTGCCATGTGAAAGCTATCAGCACAAAAAGACCACTGGCCCTCAATGCTTTCAGTCTCGACAAGAAACGGAGTCGGTTGAACCAGAGTGTTGCTCCAAGTCATTTTATGTTGAAGATCCTGTCAGTTTGTGTCGTGAGTTTACTTGGTACATTGCGATACATTGTTTATGTGCTTTTGCCATGAACCTTGGCCTGATGTGCTCACCTCCTCTGAGCACCTTGTGTGCAGGCCCGTTCCTTTCTCATTATGATAAACTATCATAAATATCATAAACCATCACTACATATAACATTATATATATATATATATAAATATGAATGTTATATCATGTTGTATCATCCATAAACCACAGTAAATTCACCGAACAGTCACCCCAGTCCCTCGTGTTGCCTCGGGGGCACCCAGGGCGACCAGGCACCGCTCGGACAAACGCATCGAACCTTGGGGATTATTTTCGGCAAGCACCATGGGTAAAACGTGGGTAAAACGTGGTAAAGCCGTGGCTATTTAACAGTTTGCCATGGAAAGATCCACCATGTTTAAGAACGGTAAACCATCTATTTCGATTAGGGCCATCTATACCACGGCGAACTGTTAAATAACCAGACGGTATCAGGTATGTCATCAACAACAAATGGGTTGTAACAATGTTTCAACCTGATATCAATGTGATAGTTCAGTTTGTTGTTTCGGCATGTGCCCAATGAAGATTCATATGGGATATGCCCCGATCCACATGCCTGGGTCTTGTTGCTAAATATATCTCCATCTTGGCCGACAATGATTGTGCCAAGAAAAATCTTGGATGTGAAATAATAGTGTTTTTGGTGTCATCTCCATATATACAATTATAGTATATAACGGGACCAAAAATAGGAAAAAAACAATATACCACTATGGTTTGATTTTACTGTGTTATTTCCGGAAATGGAAGATTTCAAGAAACTGCCATGCAAAAAAACGTTAATATTGGACATGTGGACAAACCAAAGGGTTTTGGGGAACAATATTTTCAAACAAACCCATACTTCCTGGCTAACCTTACAGACCCTCAGCAAAAAAAAGGCAAATATCAGCAGTTGCAGCAAAAGACTAGAGAACTATAGAGAACTAACGTACCATTCAAAGGTTTCCCATGATTGCTGGTCAATTTACCATTCAAAACTTCACATCAAAGCCATGATCTACCAGTTTAATGGTCACTTGGTTTGTAGAATTTTCACGATCACACTGATGATTCACCAATCTTTTACCGTGAGTTCTAGCCATTTCTTACCAAGTTAGTTACCCTTTGTCATTATTTGGATGAATTTACCCAATGACTTTTCTTACCATCTAGGTTTGCCTGAGCATGGATGGGTAGGCTCCCCAGATGTCATGGCTTAACAAAAATTGCAATTTGGGGGCTACGCCCCATTTTCAGGCAGACCCAAATCGTATGAATTTGACTATATACAACTATATATTTATAGTTATTTATATATCTATAATTATATATATATTTACTATTATTATTATTATTATTGTTATCATTATTGTTATCATTATTATTGTTATTATTGTTATTATATATTTATATATATATATCTACCTCTATCAATCCCGTGAAACCTCATGAAATTCCTTTTTAATCCCATTAAGACTGACCTTTCATGTCCTGAAGCCAGAAATCCCCATGGAAAGTGACGTAAAAAAATTGCGACGTCCCAGTGGCGCAGGATGTCTTCCATGGGGCCAAGGTCGCCGTCCTGGGCTCGCCATACCCCATCCATTATAAATTTAGCTATTTGAAATGGGATTTTAGTAAATATTTTATAGTATCTTGATTTATTTCAAATGATGTTTAATTTATGATACCCTATTTGAAATTGGGTTGTAATGGATGGTTTATAATGGTTTATAATTTATAATGGATTATAGTGGAACATAGCTGGATGATTTGGGAGTACCACATGGTACCACCATGACTTTGGAACCCAAGGATTTCATCGAAGATGGATATCGCTGAACCTTTGAATGGTAGCACAAATGCAGCTGGCGTAGCCACGCTGCTTCACATGTGAAATCACATCTTTGCTTTCCTCTCCGCTGCCGAATAAATTTAGCACAATTTAGCAGTCCTAGGAGCGGGGGGAATTTTACCTGTGGGTTTCCCGGGCCAAAGTGAGACTGTTTGATGCCGGACGTAAAAAAGCGCGGCCGGACCCGCAACTAGGGTTGCAAGTGTGCTGATTAGGCTGATTTGTGGCTAAGGTGCAAATAACTTGGTGAATTCAGGGATGAAACTGGGGAAAATTAAACGAACTAGTCCATGGGTGAAACTAAACCAACAAACATATCTGGGTAGTACATGGCTAATAACCATGGGAGTATACCCTGAAAAAATAGCTGGGGCATCTGCAAGGGCCAGCACCAATGCCAGTAAGTGATCCTCTATGATCACTGGGGTGAACTAACCTACTTAATACGTGGGGTTAGACACCAAGTTTGAATGGGTACAATATGTTGCTCCAGTCATATGTGGAGAATCATCCATGTTCATAGGATTTTCCATGATAAACCTACCATTTTTGGATACTCCCATGACTATGGAAACCCCCATGACTGTCGTTTTGAAGCACATGCGACTCCTAGGATGAACATAGGATGAACATCCAAGGACTCGAATGATGATGTTTGCCACTTACCCAGTGAAATAGTATCCATTATGTATCCATCCAATTCTAATAAAACCCAAAAAATGTTAAATACATTTAAATACCTAATTCAAGATATTTGATATTAAAGCCACTAGAGAAGCACTTAACACAAATGAAAGACTTATAATTGTCCATATGGACATGGACATCGTATCCTAAATTATCCTAATCACAATATATGATTGCATATGATTGCTAACAATAATGTCCTTTTGGTAAAAATAGAGGGGCCTGTTTGGTATGCCATCTATCATCATTTACCTGTTGTTAAAGGGGGCTGTTCAAACCCCTCTATGAATCAACCAACCAATGGGAAAAGGACATCTATGATTGCTAATGTGAGATAGTCGTCACAATTATTCTCAGTGCTTCCCCACTGAAATTCCTCAAGAGGTGGGTTTCGAGAATGATCTTGCTCCTGGATATCTGGAGTTTGCGTTATATGTTCTCACTTAGTTCATTTTTGCACCTCAAACGTGCCTTGATTCCCCATCCTTCATCCTCCAACTCGATACGGCTCGGTCTGACAATAGAGGTCTCCTAAAATATGGGTACCCCAAAGCCATCCATAGAAAAATTTGATGTTCATGGATTTTCCATTAAACAAAACATCCATGTGTGGGTACCCCCATGTAAAGAAATGGCCATAAATGCATCTGACTCATCTGGGGAGCCCCAACCCTTGATGCTCCCAGAAAGCACACCTGGCAGTGAGAGCTTGGACCGTGGCAATTTGACTTGGGTCTAACGTTTGATCCTCCAGGTAACTAGAAAAATGGGGTATCACTGGGATTGTTTAAGGAAAATACAACAGGAAACCCCTATATATATATATATTTCATGAGGAAAACATTGTTTCCAGTTAAAACCATTTAAGGTAGCATATACACATGATGTTTCTACTTTAACATTTTTTTTTGGGGTACTGTACTTGGAGAGTCTAAGTACAATCTGATCCCATCTAATTGACCCTGAAGCCCCATGTATGGCCGTGAACTTGGGTTCCTTTTTTTCTGGTTCGGGTGTTGTGATGGGATGGGACTACCGTTGAACTTCCGTTGAACTGCCGTTGAACTGCCGCTGAACACTTCATGAAGATCGCCCAATTTTTTTTTTGGAGCTACGTAGACCAGCCAGTTCCTGGGCAATGCTAACCAAACGATGGTATTTTTTTCCACCAGGGCACAGCAACGTGGTCCCAAATCCCAAATCCAAGGCTACGTGGCCCACAAGATCTCGGCTACAAATACTGCAGAGACTGTTGCACTGCAGAGCTGTCACCGCCCCACAGAAGATGACCCCAAGTAACAACCGATCCGTTGCGCGAAAGGGCGAGAAATGCACCATCTGTGGCCTCCACTTCGCAAACGTTCTCGAGCTGGTGCTGAACTGCAGAACTCTCTCCACCGTGTTTTGGATCACCCCAGGTCACCACCGATCCATCCTCCAAAAGAGCGGCAAACGCTGAGGCAGTGGCTGCAATTTTGGTCACCAGCTTCAGCTGACGTTGAACTGTAAAGCTCTGGCCACCAAAGAGTGCATCGCCCCAGGTAATGACTGATCCATCAGCCAAGATGGCAGCAAATGCAAAACTTGTGGTCTGAATATGCTTCACATTACGGAGCCGGTGTTGAACTGCCGAGCTGTCACCACCGTAGCACCGATCGCCCCAGGTAACCACTGATCCATCATCCAAGATGGCAGCAAATGCGCCATTTGTGGACTGAATTTGCTGCACGTTCTTGAGCTGATCTTGAACTGCAGAGTTGTCACCGCCATTGCGTGGATCGCCCCAGGTAACAACTGACCCACTAGCCAACATGGCGGCAAATGCTCCACTTGCAGCATAAATTTGCTGCACATTTCTTAGCTGATCCTGAACTGCAGAGCTGTCGCCACCACACTCTGGATCGCCCCAGGTAACAACCGACCCATCAGCCAAAATGGCAGCAAATGCACAACTTGTGGCCTGAACATGCTTCACATTCCGGAGCTGATGTTGAACTGCAAAGCTGTCACCACCCGCAAATTTATCGCCCCATGTAACAAGCGATTCATCAAACAAGATCGCAGCAAAAGCAGAACGTGTAGCCTCAATCCGTCGCACATTCCTGAGTTGATCCTGAACTGCAGAGCTTTCGCCTCCATAAAGCGCAAGGCCCCAGGTAACAACTGACCCATTAGCCAAAATGGCGGCAAATGCTCTTGTCGTTGCCTGAACTTGCTGCACATTCTTGAGGTAATCTTGAATTACGAAGCTGTCACAGACTGGATCCCCCCATGTCACGATCCTGTCACCTCCACAAAACCACACAGCGAAAGCTGCCCCTGTTGCTGCCACTTTGGGCTGTTGAGCAACAACTGTGAGGTGATCTCCTTCTTCAACACCTGCAGTTTGCAAAGACTCCATAGGGTCAGTTAAGGCACGTCCATTCTGTGTGACGAGCCTCAAGAACCCCTTGCCGAAAGATGTTTGGGCCCGGATCTTCAATTCCCCGACGGTCGAGCTTTGAGGGAGGGACAAGGTGTCACCAGAGCCACTTGGGAATGACACATGTACTGAAAGCATGACTTGTTCGAATCGACAAAGCCACTTGGAGCAGTAACATCTTGAGCCGAAGGTATCCGCAACTGAGCTTCCAGGAACAGTCTGCTGACTTCATCCTGATGAATTCCGAATCGAAGCAAAACAGTCGTTGAATACAAATCCCGTGCAGGGCCTTTTTCATGGGGCACGACTGGCATTTTGGTCAATTTGCATAAGCAAACATATTTCGAATTCCAGAAATAGTGGTCAGATTGGGATCATCCTCCTTGCATGGAAAAAAACACAAATAATACCAGCAACCATACAAAATACAGTCATAACGTTGTAGGACACATCATCATCACATTATTTGTCCAATACTTGTCCATTTACATCGCACCTAAAATGGGCAGTGTTCAAAAGCCCTTGTCAACCCCTCAAGTCCGAAAGGACATGACCGGCCATGTCTGTTGCGACCGATAACCCCAAACTAGTTCGACACGTCCAGCATATTCACAAATGCGTTCGAAATTAAGTTAGCTGACAAACAATTGATATATGGGTATATAGGTACACGGAAGATGCGTCAAATATCTTCCCTTATACTACTCTTAAACTTATATAATTATAAGTTATAAGTATAGCATAGTATAGCTATATGGATTGAATTTCCCGTTCTACCCCCATTATGTCGACTGCCCCATCCGTCCCCTTTTAAATCCCAGCAGTTCTCACCTCCGGACCACCGGTGGCCCGTGAACTGCGACAGCATCGCCTGGCCAAGGAAGCTGATACTAGTGATCTATACCAGCTGGTCGGTGGTTGACCTACCCCTCCGAGAAATATTAGTCAGTTGGTATTTATAATTATATATATATATATGGGAATAATAATACTATTATTATTCCCATATATATATATATTTATATATATGTGGAAAAAATAAAAATGCTCCAAACCACCAACCAGCTAGTGATTTATAAGCTGAATGATTAGTAATGATTTCTAGCTGATGAATCAACTGATTACCCGGACTGTACTTGGTTCCACGAAGCATAACTTGCTGATGTGGGCCGGTGATGCCGCTTTAATCCAGCGAAAATTGTGTTTTGGAATATGAAAAACTGGGTCGGTTTGGTCTTTCCCATTCATGGATTATGCTAATCAATTGATATTGGTTAGCATATAAACCCCAAACATCCCCAAACTAATCATCAATGAACCATGATTCATCAGCTATATCACTGTCTATCCCCAAGGTTTTCTCATTGGGGATCCCCAGATCACCATGGAAGGGTTTCAATACTAAACTGGTCATCCATGACTTGGATGATTTGGGGTACACCATTAGGACACCTCGGTGAGAAAACCCACGTTGGGATGTGGACGAATTCCCCGCCTGCCAACAAAGAGCTGCACATGGCACACGGCGTTGCAGCGTTGCTTTCGACTTGAAGCCCCATGGACAGTGCGCCCTTCAACGAGAACATGCCTCGCTATCCGCTGCCACAGTATCTGGGCCTAGAAATATGGATTTCAGCAAACAAAATGGTGAGAAATTACTCTGAAATGTGGAATTTAATCAGCCTTACTGATCCAAAATTGTAGCAAAGGGCTATATAAACAAGTGGTTTCATCAATACACATTGTCAAACCTCTGGATTGCAGCAAACAAAATGGTGGTTTGATCATCGAACAACATATACTTACATATAATTGCCAACTGTTGTGCGGATTATTATATACATGTGATAGAAAATGGTTTTATTAACAATCCTGTAAAAATTGAAACAACAAAATTTGAAACTGGCACCAATACACTTGGAATTTCAACAACTGAGGATGCACCGGTACTTAACAAGCTAAGAAAAATCAACATCTTTAATCGGCAAATTCATCGGAGATCCCATCTTCGCGGTGCACACCCCAATTGCCAGGGTTATTGATGGGAAAACACATTATATATGTTTTTTAAACCATAGATTTCAGCGGATATATGTTCAGACCATTTGGTCCGAAACTGGTGTACATGTCAATTTATGGTCATTTTGAAATTAGATCGACCTATAGATATCGATGGACCATCCAAAATATATCAAAATATATCAAAATTTGGTAGAGTACTCCATTTTCAAGCAAGCTCACAGAATTACCGTACCTTTTTACCCTTCGAGGAAAACTTTAGCCAATGACTGTCATCCCCGTATATAGGTTGGTTGGCGCGGCTTCGCACCTTAGACTTTGATAATAACCGTCAATGAGTTAATCCTACAATTACATATATACTATATTAATTATATTATATATTAAATAAAAGTACGTATTATATTAATTATATCATATATTATTTTATATTTTATGATATTATATATATATATATATATATATTATATTTTATTTTATTTGATTATATTAAATTATATCACATATAGATACTATATATCACATATACATACATATCTAGTTCACAACAACAAACAACAACGATGATTCGTGGATTGTATCCCCATGATTTGCTCAAACGCGCAAAGTTTGTGGTGCGGCAAAAATCCTCCTTGTATTCATCGTTGTGGCTTGGAAGAAAGCCTGCGTTTTAAAGAACAAAAACAGGTGGTACAATATGGTACAATTACCTTCTGGTAAACTAACATAACCATGGAAAATCACCATTTTTAATGGGTAAATCAACGAACTAAATGGCAATTTTCAATAGCTATGTTAGTTTACCAGAAGGTATTAACCACAACCAATCATCATTTTTCTGTTTTCAGTTCATCCTGCAGGGCATTGGTGAGCAGGTGGCTTTCGATTTTATCTTTCATTTCCTTTTGCCAGGCCTCAGGAGTCCACCTCCTTCCAGCTTGCACTGGACCTCTCTGCACCAGCTTCTGCCCTGCGTCTGCTTGAAGCATGTAATAGCTGGACCAGTAGGCGTTCACACACAACCCCTGGCGCAAGTATGACTTCGAGTGACATTGATTGCAAAAACGAAGATCCTGGGTCCTGGAGCACCAAAGGTTCATCATCTGAATCTGCAGGTTCCTTTTTCACTTCAAGCAGCTGCTTTCCTTCTTTATTTTTCCTCTCAGTCTCTGCAATATCTTTGAGCAGCTCTCCTGTGCAATATTTTTTTTTTTCGATTTCCTCTTGGATTCTCTTCTTGGATTTCTCCCTTTCCAGAGCCTTCCTATCCTCTAAGGAGACCCCTTCCAGTGCAGTGGCCATGTGATCTACACGTTCTGAGTCTGTCATTTCCTCTTGTTGAGGGTGTAACACTTAAGACGTGTCGTGCTGCATGTTATTTGGGAATCGCATTGTAAGGGCCGCGTCAAGAGGTGACAGGTGACACTCCACACTCAACATTTTACACTTTACATTTTTCATTTTACACTCCACACTTTACACTTTACACTTTACACTCGACACTTTACACTCCACACTCCACACTGTACACTTTACAACAGCTTACACTCCACACTTGACACTTCACATGTTACACTCCTCTCTCAACACTCCACACTTTACAATCCACACTTTACACTCCACACTTGACACTCCACACTTTACCCTCCACACTCCACACTTCATACTGCACACTTTCCACTTTACACTCCACACTCCACACTCTACACTTTACACTCCACACTTTACATTCCCCACTTTAGACACTCCACACTTTACATTCCACACTTTAGACACTCCACACTTTACACTCCACATTTTAGACACTCCACACTCCACTCTCTACACTCTCTACACTCACTACACTCTCTACACTCCCTACACTCCACACTCCACACTCCACACTTTACACTTCACACTTCACACTCCACACTTTACACTGCACACTCCACACTTTACACTCCACACTTTACACTTTACACTCCACACTCTACACTTTACACTCTACACTCCACACTTACACTCCACACTTTACACTCCACACTTTACATTTTACACTCCACACTCAACACTCCACACTTTACACTCCACACTTCACACTCCACACTTTACACTCCACACTTTACACTTTACACTCCACACTTTACACTCTACACTTTAGACTCTACACTGCACTCCACCCTTTACACTTTACATTTTACACTCCGCACTCAACACTCCACACTTCACACTCCACACTTCACACTGCACACTTTACACTTTACACTCCACAGTCTACACTTTACACTCCACACTCTGCACTTGACACTCCACACTTTACACTCCACACTTTACATTCTACACTCCACACTTTGCACTCCACACTCTATACTCCACACTTTACACTGCACACTTTACGCTCTACACTTTACACTCCACACTCCACACTTTACACTCCACAGTCTACACTTTAGACTTTTCAGTTTACTTTTCGCACTCCACACTCTAGGCTTGACACTTTCCACCCCACACCTTTCACTTCACACTCCACACTGCACAATCCCCACGTCACACTCTACACACTACATTCCACACTCAACACTCCATTCTCTTTACGCTCCACACTTCGCACTCGACCCTCTTCCGCATTCCACAGTCTACATTGCACTGGTAACAGGGGAAACATGCACAAGACTGTTCAAACAACTTGTTTCACAAAAGTGTTGTACGTGACTGCATTCGGGTTCGTGGGCTGCATCGTCTTTCAATTATATGCCAAATTGTAGTGGTTCAAAATTAAAGATCATAGAAAAATAACATGATTTTATCAATTCGTTTACAGTACATCTCAAAATGCAAGTCGCATGTGGCTAACAAGAATCAAACCATATTTGGATAATCTTGGATATATATATATATACATATATATGCTACCCCCCCAAGACCTACATTTTTTGTATTAGGTATGTCCTTGGCTGCCTTGTCTTTCTTCTCATCTTCTCACCTATTGCAACACTGCATCAGGAAAGTAGCTTGTGCGCATGCACCTGGACACA
>Ga0126342_10002102_pt1 | contig 30211 bp, 28 predicted proteins | sample Cyp1metagenome_FD_92528 | JGI IMG/M metagenome (GOLD analysis project Ga0126342, IMG submission 92528) | Coral microbial communities from Lord Howe Island, Old Settlement Bay, Australia - Cyphastrea 1 metagenome | ecosystem: Host-associated > Invertebrates > Cnidaria > Coral ...
ATTTTAGTATTGCCAAAAAACTCATGTTCTGACCTTGTCCAGAGGGCATGGTATAGTATCCAGAGCTTAGATTCCAGAAATCTGATCCAATTACCAAACAGCTGATTTCCTTATAAAACCCTTCTTTAAAAAACAAAGGGTATCCCCTTTACAAGCCCCAGAATAGCAATAATAAACCTGCACCAGGCATGGCAATAATGAATTCCAATTGTGCTTCCCCTGGTTTTGTTTTCAGGTGTTCGGAGAAAGCAAAGTAAAGCAAAACCCTTTTCTAGATTCCAGAAATCTGATCCAAATTTACTATTGGAATGCTGACCCCCTAAAAAAAAGGAAAAAAATCAAAAAATTAGGGGGGTGTTTTATTATTAGGCAGCCAACATTATTAAACGGAAAAAAAAGAGGAGATGTAGATATCCCCATTGGATCCAATTTGTGGATAGACATGACGAAGGAATGGGGAAACGTTGAAACAATATGAAACAATCTCCAGCAAATCCAAGGCACTGGTCTTCTACTCCAGTTGAAATTGAGTAGCCATTGTTGCGGCAAATGAACAATGTCTGAGAACCATACACCGAGGCAAAGTTCAAACCGGTGAAGGCATCGCCTTCGGATGCTGCACCATCTCCGAAGTATGCAACGGAGACCCGATCCTCTCCATCCAGTTTGTAGGCATATCCAGCTCCTGGAGCTTGGGGGATCTGTGTGCCTAGCACGGCATGAACAGTTTGCATGTTCTTCTCCAGCATGCAGTAGTGCACCTGCAGGTTTCTTCCTTTGCTGCGGTCACCTTCATTGCCGATGTTCTGATCGGCAATTTCTTGAGCAGTGAGGCCTCGCCACAGAAAGGCACCGAGTTCCCGGTACTGCGGCCAAATCATGTCCTGGGGCTTCAGCGCAGCTGCAGTCCCCACGCTGGTCGCTTCTTCGCCATAGTTGGTGCAATAGAAAGAAATTCGACCCTGGCGCTGCATTGTCAGCAACACATCATCATAGACTTTGGACTTGACCATCAATTCCATCATTTGCACACCTTCCTCTAAGGAGAATGGAAGGTCCACTCCCTCCTGCAGCTCTCCTTTGCTATTCAAGACCTCAAAGACTGGAAAGGTGGTTTCAGATCCATCTCTGAACTCAAGGTTTCCACTGAAACTGGTGGATTGAACTCCTTTCCACAGCAAATGTGTGTCAGCCGAAAAGTGGCGACAGCTTCTTCGTGCAACGCAAGGGCCTCGAGGCCTCAAACTTTGCTCTGCACGCCGCCAGAGATTGGAAGCCCGACGCATGGTGCGCATGGCTCCAGCACAAAACTCTGTCTTTATATACCGTAGATGTCCGTAGATGTCCGTAGATGTCTTAAGTGTGAGGCGAATTTCAGGCAAAAGTCAGATAGGGTCCTCAGTCACATATGATCTTTGAATTCCTGTCTTCTGAAAATCGGTAAAACCACATAATTGCACATCAAATGAGGGCAGAACATTGAGACTTATTATATCAAGTGTTCTTGCGGTTTGGTAGCGCATGTTGTGGTGAACATTGAAATTGAAAAAACATCTTAATTACTACCTATTGTCTGGATGCAATTGGGAACTCTTCCAGTCCTTGCTGCTCCTAGTTGTCTTGTTCCTCTTAAGACAACAACAAACTTCGAGGGCAATGCACGTTCGTTCAAACGGCACGGATACAGTAGCACTTTTCCCAGCCCTCGAAATGGACTGCGGTCAATTCCGTTGATATTGCAGTTGCTGCAACTTTCTCTTCTGGTATTGCACAAACACCGTCACTTCCTATGGCGATTCTGCGGTCTGGGTTTCGAGTGGTGAAACATACTGGAAACTTCGTGAGGCGTACGTCTTTTGGGAGGCCCTCATCTGCAATTCTCCACCAACCACTTGTTACTGGTGAGATCTGGTGAGTCATCAATGATCGACCCACACTGATGCTTGGAATCAGAGTCCAACCCAGCCAAGCAATCCAAATGACACTGGAAACATTCAAAGTTAAAGTGCTGAAGTTCAACCTTGAATCTCCCCGACATGTTCACTTCTTGTGAGTGTATGTAATATGTCAGTTCACACTGACTTCAACAGGATTGGCATTTACTGCAGCAAACCGTAGCATTCTTCCCAACCCCTAAGTTGGCCGACGGCAATGTGCAGTCAATCTCCGCTGATGGTGCAGCAGCACACTTGCAGTGCGATTTTCTCTTCCGGCTAGCAATGCATGAACACCGTCACTTCTCATGGAGCTTCTGTAGTCTGCGCGTCGAGTGGTGAAAAAGACTGCCAGCTTGGCAAGGCCTACGTCTTGGGGGGGACCTGACCAATTCTCCACCAATGACTGGTGAGACATCAAGAGTCGACTCAAGGCGATGCCTATGTTGCTGCTTATGTTGCTTGCTAGATCCTGCATGATCCTGCTATATTTCATATAGGACGGCAGCATGTTGCCGTCGCATGGCCAGGCCCGATTAATTTCGGGCTGCAGTCAGTCGCATCAGACAGCATCTTCCTCAGAACTGGCTTTGCACACGTTGGCCTCGTCCACATCTCCCGTGTCTGGAACCGACCACAAAACTGTCTGGATTCTTTGCGCATGGAAAACATGTGGAACCCCCCAACACCGAATGCTGCAAGGAAAGTAGCGATACATATTGTATACTGTATTCATCCGTATTCCATTCTGCATGCAGTAACTGCATGTAGATGCGTGAAATTTGATAGAAGTTTTCATCAAATCGATTCTGCTGTGTCTCAAGGGTCGAAATGCACAGGAATGTCCCACTATAGCAGCCTGTTGATGACTGTTGAGCTTTCAATGCTTGGGCGCAAACACTAATGAGCGCTTTCCCCCAAGCAGCATAGTGCAATCCGGTGCGCAAGCCTCAAATTCTGAAAGCTCCGAACACTGCTGCTCCATCAAAAGTGGTGCTCAATCAACACAGCAACCAGAATCTTGGCCTCTCAGCTTCTCAGTACTCTTGAGAGAATGATGCCCCAACGATACCTGTGGCCAAACACACAACATCCGGCGTCATTCTTGAGGTCCGACTCAACTTGCCGCAAAGTCACAGAGTGCAGTACCATACTTTGTCTTTTCTTTGAAATCTTTGAAGTTCGTCTTTGAATGCTAGTTCAAGAAGCAACCATTGGACAAAGATGAATACCGAGTAGACTTCTACACCACTCCAACATATTAACAATTCCAAAACAGCAGTTGCAGCATGTTGCAGCCTTTCGACTGTTGCTTCTCTGGCATCAGAGTCTGGTGGATGTGCGGGATGACCTGAGCGTTCTGGATCGGCTCAAAAGAAACGTGCCGCATTGAGCTGAGCGATGATATTTGCTGATATTGAGCTCATGCCGTTTCAGATGTTTCAATACGATTCAATACGTATGTTTCAGTTTCATGAGCTTCCGGCGCCACCTGACCTCACAGTCACATTGCTCATGTACTTGTTGAGTTCCTCATCATTGCGGATGGCCAGCTGAATGTTCCTTGGAATGATGCGCTGCTTCTTGTTCTCCTGCCGAGGCAGAACACGCCAAGTACATCTTCGGGACTCACAAATGCTCACAGTATCTGTCGGATGGAAAAACAATGAAAAACAATACGAGGCTCTGCTACATGCCTTGGCAGAGTTTCCAGCAAGTTCCAAGATCTCTGCGCAAACATACTCGATGACACCCGTCAGGTAAATACCCCTCAGGCGGTTGGCAATCCCAGAAATCAATAGAAATCACCCGTAGGTGTGCTATGGTGTGGTTACCTTCCCAAGTGCCAACAGGAGAAAGTTGGGCATCCACCAGCTAAGGACACGCAGAAGCTGTTGCCCATTGGTTTTCGCATGTTGTCAATTTGAAGCTGCAACTCCAAAAACACTAGCGCACAACAAGACTTTTGGTGGTTTGACCACCCTGCGGTGCTAGTAATTGGGGGTCATCATCCCTCATAAGATAATTGATATTTGAACATTCTTAAAACATCTTAAAAGCACCAACAAAATAGCAACTCATGAGAATATGGGTGAGGTCAGCACGCATCCTTCTTCACGCCTGAGCCAAGTTGTTTGTTCTTGGAGATTTGTGGTGATGATTTCTTGTGGAGTGGAGTCTGCATTGCATCAAGATCATCAAGCCTTTGGATATGTCAACAGGATTCACAACACCCAGCAATACCCAGCACAGAAAAGCCGGAATCCGACGTCATCTTCTGTGCAAAACCAAGCGGCTCTTGGCATATCCGCTTTCCTTCAACATCCGTCGAATCTTGGAAACCGGAAAGCCTGGCGCTGAAGGACAGAGAGGCAACTGCCGAGGAATGCACAAAAACAAAAGGTGGAAAGCAGGTTGCCAATGCGCATCAATGCGCTTAAGATCGCCCAAGAATATCATACAACCTGCTGGCAAAGTAATAAAATCATATAAAATCACCATACAACGTTCTGCTGGCAAAGTAAACATGACGGCAATACAAAGGCCGGCCTTTTGCTCAATACGGCTGCCCTGGCCCAGTCAAATATCGACAAGAATGACACGGAAACCGAACGACTTGTCTTGTGAAGGGCACTGCAGCAATTACAGTAGATGACGTTGCCACAAAGTGCACCTAACTCTTGACACAGTATGACACAGTATGACACTGTATCTTCCAGATTCTTCCAGCCTTCTTTCGATTGCCAGGTGCCTTCTTGGTTCGAGTCGGTGCCTTCCTTGAGGACGACTTTGGTGCGGCCTCAGGAGATTTCATCAGCCATGAGGGCCATGAGGGCCGTGGAGGGCCGTGGAGGGCCGTGGAGGTCCATGATGTCCGGCTGTGCCATGGGGAAGGCCTTCCCAGTTGGCTCTTCTGCTTCTTCCTCTGGCTCCTCGTCTTGCTCATCTTCGTGATCCTGTCGTCAAATGTCGAGTATGTGGGAGAAACACATGTGAAAAGCACAGGTCTGAAATTCATTGAGTTTGTCCAAAGGGCGCAAAAGGTAGTTTACTCGATGCCATACTGTAATATCATGTATATATTATCTGTATTGTGCTCTCATGTGGTCTCCATATTGACACCAGCTACTGTAGCACCTGATCAAAATGATCTGCGCTGCAAACTTCTACTCAGAAGAAACCACGCTGTCCTCCTCTTCTTCGTCTGCCACATCAGCAGGGACAATATCCTCCTCAGAAAGTTTGGAGACAAGGAAAATAACCACAAGATGCCACATTTTCCCTGGATTTCCCTGGCTTCTGCTGCCACTCTCCTGGTCAGTCATCCTGAATCGCGAAGAGAGTGCCTTGCAAACAGCGCTTGCTCCATGGCGGAAATCTTTGTGCTGGAATGTCGTCCTGCTGGATAACTCCAAAGTGGCTAATTGAGAAATATTGAGAAATCAAAATCATGCCCGCAGCCACATCCCCTGCAATATTGAGTTTCCCGCCTAAATTGGGCCACGCGGAGCAGACAGATAGGACAACGAGGCAAACAGGCTTGAGCCCGGTTCCCGCCAGTGAGGAAAGCCGTTAGCAGCACACAGCATGTTTCCAGTATTGTAAATAAATAAAAATGGGTCAGCTTCATGCATCAGATCAAATCAGAAGGTGAAGATGGGATTGATGCGTTTGCTGTCTTGCTGTGAAACACCAGCTGAAGCCAAGGTACATTTTGTAGCTGCCACATTGCGAACAGTCTACAGCCTGTCTGTACGACAAACAGAATGAACTCCCAGTCGGAGGAGCAAGTGATTGACATTAACTTACTTCTCCCAGGAGCTAGCACTGGAACAGGTGCCATTTGGCAGCTGTTCCTATTGCCACTGACTAACAAAAAAATACAAAGAGATCAAAGAGCAGCCGAAGTTGCAGCTGATTTCAATCGCTTGAAGCATTTGAATTGCGGGAGGCACTTGCACTCCGTGCCGAAAATCGGAGACAGAGACATAACACCTTTGGAGGCATCTCTACAAATCAAAATGGCGAAACCAGGCAGTCCAAGCTTCAAAATAAGGCGCTGCTCGTAACTGCTGCATTCAAGAGTTCCACGCTGGGCACTTTGGGGGTCTCAAATCATCCCAAAGTGCCCAGCAATTAAATAATTGAGAATGTTGGCCAAGTCAACATCCATCTGTTTCCGTCTGACAAGAAACCAGGAAGTCCAAAGCAACACCAAGTCATTGAAATACGGTGTCCAACAAAGCGTCAACCATGGACGGAGGAGAGAGGAATGGAAAGGCGGGAGCTGCTTTTTTCGCGCCCAGCAAATTACAAGAGGAAAGGTGTGACGAGCCAAAAACCTCAGTAAGGATGCCTCAGCACAAGCAGACTGCTTTGATGCCAGATGACCCAGTCATCAGGTCACTTTTGGAATGATTAAAAGCAAAACTCATCCCTGGAGAAATCGATTCAAAGCTGTGCAATCTTGTTCAATCTGAAAATGTGACAAGTAGCACAAGGCCGATTTCGACCCCCTCAAGCTCAAATGGATCATCTCCGTCCTCCCGTAGGACAGGACTGACTTTAGATCATTTGTATGAATATCTATGAACATATGTCGTGCATATCATAAGTATATGTATATGTGTGTGTGTATGTGTGTGCGCGCGCGCACACAAATACATATATAAACACACATAAATAATTTATTATATATAATGTATCATACAAGCAGTATCAACACAATATCTAACCATAGACATCTAGAGGACCATGCGATGCATTACACGCAGCACGCGTTAAGTAAACAGAAAGGTTCATAAGAAGTGCAACAGCCCCTCTTCAAAGGAATGGCAAGAAAACCCCTTGATGGCTAAGTTGAACTATAGATGCAGTTTTGCACGGAGCTACTTTTCCAGCACAGATCTTCTATTTGACTGGACAACAACAAAAATGCTTCTCCACGTCTAACATTTGTCGGATTTTGTCAGAGAAACTGATCTAAGTTTGGTCCAAGGGAGTCACAGCTTTGGACCTCCACGTCTTTTTCATCATTGCGCCTTGACTGACTCCACTGGAACTCACCAAATGTTGCGAAACATGTCTCATGCTAAGGTCATCCCCATTCCCATCACGGCTGTGACATGCCACGACATATTTAGCAGCAAAAAAACTGAGCTGAGCACGCAGACTTGGCCATGTGCCACATGTTTTGCCAATATTTCTCCTCTCGGGATTTGATTAGAGCTGTGTCCTGGACCTCAATGAGCCGTGGCCCGAATGAGACACATGAGGCATCACGTCGCACGTGTGTGTGTGTGAGAGAGAGAGAGAGAGCCGCTTCCCACTCCTCACTGCCACAATAATCTCATCGCAGCAGACTGCCACTCAAAAAAATCGTCTCCAGACATCAGAATAAGACCAAAATGAAACCATCCGACCAATCTATATCCAAACTCCAATCCAAACATATCCAGACAGTCCAAACTATCATGTTCCAATCATATCCAAACCTCTGCAGCCTCTGCACATCTCAGTGTCGCACATCAACTGTCTGAATCCCCGAAACTTCCATTTGGGTCTTCTCAGTGACTTCGCCTTCAATGATCAAGGCCTGACGGATGTCGAAGCGCCAGAACTGGATGAAGGCTAAAGTTTAGAGGAAACCATAGGAAAACCCCTGTATTTTCGGGTAAAAAAATGTAAAAAAACATATTGTGCATGTAAAATATGATAGTAATTGCTCTTTGTCGTTCCCCGAACTTTGTAAAAACATGTGAAAACATTGAGAAAGCATGAGAAAGCCAAAACTCAAATTCCCCGCATTCGCACCTGAAGCTCAAAAGAGCGCCGCCTGCGGGCCAAGCTCTTCTCTTGCTCGACAGACATTCCTCCAGCAGTCCATCATGGACTCATCATGGACTCTAGGGTTGATACGTCCAGTATTCACAGAGTGCAATGCAGGTAATGCAGGTCACCTTGAAAGCTGCTGAGAATTGGAATCTGAGTCTGAAACCAGTACTGTGTCCACTCTGAGTCGCGGATACAGCCTCAAGCATCATGAACGATGCTCACAAAGTTTGACAAACACGACACAACCAACATGGGTGACGATGTCTTATGTCTCAACTGTCCACAAGAGAAACATCAACAAGTGGCACCAACAGCCTGTGAAGTCCTTGCCATGCTCTAACGAAATGCGTAAGAAAAAAAAACGCAAAAGATCCAAAGATATTCAAAACTAACAGTATCAGATCAACTGTGGAAAATCCATGAAAATCCGCCAGCAGGTGAGAGCACCACCATAGAGGAAGTTGCGCCAGGCAAATCGTCCGAGAGAATGAACTCAACAATTTGTTTTTGCTGCGCCAGCTTGTCTGGGTCAACCTAAGCACAGTTCACTGCGAGCTACAAAACAATAGAGCGGAGTCTGGAATGTATTGGTATGATCATGCAAAATATGTGCTATTCATATGCAGATATAAAATTATTAATAATAACTAATAACTAATAATAATAATGATAATGATGATAATAATATACACAGTACTGTTTGGATCGTATTGGAATATATATATATAAATATATATATATATGCAATAGGTTATACAACAGGTTATACAATAAGTATCAATAGATTATAATTGTTATAGGATATCATTGGATACATTGGACCCATGCTGGCCATACATACAGCCACACAGCCATCCCAATTTTCTTCGCTCAGCTGCTGTCAGTGCAGTGCTTGGTGGCAGAATTTTGATTGCTTCGCTCCTGCAGCGACTCGACGCATTGGACGTGTCGGATCTCCCTTGAGTGAAACGCAGGGAGATGATCCATTCACTTCACGAAAGACATGGTGTATGTCTATGCTGCTATGCTTGTTGAACTTCAACGTTGACAGACTATGCAGAAGACATACAAAATGTTTAATCGGGTTTAACTACGAGCGTTCCCATTGATGTGCCGAAATGATTCCTGGGAGTATTATCTCAATTCAAGCCAAAGTCAATTTATCGCAGTAGGAGAGAAAGTGCTGCAAAACAAGACATGTGACCTGTGCATATCCAAGTACAGCTATGATGTGTCATTTGAAATATTCTATCTATAGCAATCCCCAAAAAGATAGAACATGTTTCCAGTTTCCAGGATGGTATCGATTATCTTTGCCATACTACCAGGTTTTATTTTTTTTCTATACTCTTCTAATCTGTTCTATCTATTGGAGCTTTGTTGATATCTACTGACACTGTATCTGTCTTCCCGCCGTCCTCGGCATGTCAGACACAGCTTTGGTCATTGGCAGCTCATCCTCGCCCTCTGACTCGTTGTCCTGTCGTCCAAATTCACTGTGTTCCACTTTGAATTACCCTCTGGTAATTTAACATAGCTATTGAAAATGGTGATTTATAGTGAGTTTTCCCATTAAGAATGGTGATTTTCCCCCATATCCTTTGGGTGTGCTCTAATCGTCTAACCTGACAACAATTTCCCCCAGAGCGCAGCGCTCTTCTTGATTTCCATCTAAGATTCAGGGCCAAAGTCTTGAAACAAAGATTTGCAGGCTCTATCACTGCAAAATCCCTCAAATACAGACATGGTGTGCCTATCAAACAGGAGCAACAGGCAACATTTCCAAAATCTCACACTTCGACCCTGAACATACTGTCGCACTTGGAATCGCAGTTTGTGAACCATTCAGCGCTCAATTGACAGACAGGACGGTCAGCAATGTCAGCACGCATAATATGAGTTGAAAAATGCGTGCTTCGATTGCCACCACCGCGTCCATGAACCTGTGATGACCTGTGTCACAACCCTGCCTTTGTTGCCAAATCCTCTTCACTGCCTCGAGCAACGGCTACAGGCCAGGAAGACTAGAGGCAATGTGACTGTTAGAGTGACGTGATGTAATGTGTGAGGCTCCATTGGGAAACTACCATCCTTCACATGGCCATTGGCCTCCTCTCGTGCGCCACAGGGACGCCAGGGATCTCGTATCCAAGCCGTAGACCTCATCTGCAGACCTGAAATGATCGCACAGGCGAGAGGAATCGAGAGGATGTCGGGTCCACAGGTCATGTCTGGTCAAGGCTGGACACCACTGGAATCTCATGCAACATCTTGCAACATCATCATCATCAACACCCAAATTCGGGTCGTGACTGCGGTGCCTGTGAAGGATGTCTACCGAGATCACCCGAACAATGAATGCTGAGACTGTGGCGCTCTCCGCTTCACAGGACACGGCCTTGAACCTGACGGCTGAGCCACAGAATCGTCTGAATCTTCGCGCAAATACTCCGTTCACATTCGTTGACATTACAATCATCTCAAGTGATAGGGTATTTGCAAGGATGCAAAAGAACACACAAACAATAAAAGATGTATAAAAGATTCTAAAAGATTCTAAAAGTAATAAATCACAATAAAACTAAGAAAGATATCCCAATGAACCATCCCAGCTCAGCCAAGCATAGAGAGATTCCTTCTACATAAACCGACCGCAACTTCTGCCGGAAAGGGGCGTCTTGACTTTGGGGCTGTTGGAGGCAGCACACCTTCGCTGTGGAAATCCAGCTTTTGACTTTTGAAGAAACTACAGGCTGCTCAACACATGCACATTTGAGCGTAAAACATCGTAAAACTATGGAGAACTATGGAAACATGTCGCAAACCAGTGCATGGTGTGTACTACTTCCTTACTTCCTCTCCAGCACGATTTGCCTGGCCTTTGGTTCTGGCACTGTTAGGATGAGCTACTGGAACACCTCAAACTTCAAGCATCCAAGACATTCCAAGAGCGTCGTGGCGCCATGCTGAACGTTGATCTCTTGCGCTATGCAGCAAACATGAACACGATACATCACAATACTATACGATACTTGACCAGCTGACCTGCCTGAACTCATACTGTGTGTTGCCGAGCTTTCCGTACTGCCTGCCAGAAGTCAACTCTCAAACGCTTAGGAACGAGTCGACAGTGGTTCCAGGTGAATTTTGAGAGCTGAAATTGAAAATGCTGAAATTAAAGCATCTCCAGCAAATGGTTTCCAGAGTGCAAGGAAATCCAATGCTATAGTTACAGAGGTTTGCCTGTGACTATAACATACTTTGACCCTGTACCTTGGATCCTTGCGGCAACCAGACTTCACCGACGCACATCAAAAGTATTCAAAAGTGCTCCTTCATTGGTTTTTCTGTTTGGAGAAGCGACATGAAGCAACTTGCAAATATGTTATAAGTTATAACATGTTATATGTTATTAATTGTCTAGTTTAAATCAAATGTGAATCCGAATCCCTTTTGCCAACACCATGGCGATGAATGGCCAATGGCCTACGGAAAGGCGTTTGGTGACAGTAGCTGCATCCATTGGCGTCAACTTGCGCGATGCACGCCCTCCTTGGTGGGAGAAGCGCATGCTGTAGATACAAAATGATACAAAAACACGTAGAAACTCACCAAAGCCGCGTAGTTTGAGTAGTTCAACCAACAACATGTTCAAAAAAGGGAAAAAGATGGGAAAAGGGGATGTTGGCCAACATCCATGGATGGCGGTGGTATTGTCCCAACCAGTGCAGCTAAAACACCTCCAGCGATGGATGATGAGGTTGCTGGGGTTGGAAAGTGCTTGTCCAGGACAGTCCCAACCAGCTCATCTGGCATCCATAGCAACATTCTTCAACCATCACACCATAGCAACTCCACAAGATCTAAAAGGCCCCAAATCATCCAAATTTTAATGCTATGTTCCATTATAAACCATCCATTTGGGGATACCCACTGGGGAGGAATCCATGTCGCCTGCTGTTGCTGATTTGGTCTTTGGCCGAAGCGTCATCTCAGCTGTGCCCTCGGCGGAAACTCTGCATGGTGAGATATGAAGAAAATCCGCAACTGTTATATACAATTAATATCAATTAATTATAATTCAATATTATTGATTATTGTATATTAATGTATGCCACACATTGCCATACATTGCCATACTGTGTGTTCGCCGATTCCCAATACTATGCTTCCAGAAACATTCACTCGACACTTTGCTGTCCGAGATGCTGCTCTCCCAAGCGCTTTCTTTTGCACAGTCATGGCTTCGCAAGACAGAACCGTCGAGTGACAAACGAGTCGCCTATGGTGCTTTCTTTTTTTTACTATCATTTGTTTGCCAACTTCGACCCAACCCGGGTGACAGCACTGCAAGACAGTGATTCCTCGCCTGAAGTCAGACGTCCAAATCCATCATGTTTTGTTCAAGGCCCAAGTGCCGGCGAAAAGGCGATTCTTGTCTTTACCCTTTGTTATCTTTGTGATCTTTGTTGACTGTAGGTCTTAAAACATGTCTTTTTCAGAACAGCCAACTAACGCAATGAAGGTCTCAAAGCTTGGGATACAAGATGATAAAAGTATCTCGGGATTATGAATCCTTGGCTGTGCAAAGCACAATGAGATGTGAAGGACCAGCGGCAACATGGCCACAGTTGTGCATCCAGCAGCAGCTCTCCAATGCTACAGCCTTGGCCCTAGTCTCTATGCAAACTTGACCTGAACTGACATGATGCATCATTGTCAAATTGCATATTAATTGATGATTGATGCATAACCTCAACGATGCCTCGTTTTTGGACTCACTAAAACTCTGATTTATCGCAGAGTCGTGACATTTACAATGGCGGTGTTCGCAGGCGTTCGGGCTCCGGTAGGGCTCGAAAAATGTTCACATTTCCATCGCCCACGTGTCTCTCGCCACTCTAAGCTATGACTGCAGCATCCACCAAAAATCCAGAAACTTTACATGTAAATGATGACTCATGTTTACAAATAAAATGTCGAGTCTACGATGCATATGAGATAAATTGAGATAATATAACCAATTAGAAAATTGACTTCATTTAGATTCAAAGCCACGTGTGATGGAATCGCTGAAACGTGACCACAGGAGGCCCGTGGCTCAAATTTCTGTCCTGGTAGGCACATACCTTGCCAGTCACAGCTTGAAACATTTCCATGAACGATTTCAGACATGTATGGACCACATATAACTTTTATGACATTTAAATTTATAATTTATATATATACATTTATAATATTTTATAATCATTTATATTGATTCTACGAGTACAATTCGATACTTTACGTCGCATTACGATACGTTTACGCGGTACAGACTTGCAAAAGCATTTACAGTAACAGAAAGAATTGGCCGAACAGCCTGCTTGCAATGCACCAGAAGTGCCTTCAAGGCGTTCAACGTCTGCAAGGATCAGTCCTGGCAGACACCCAACGCATTTTGGGCCGCAATAAAACACCATGGTCCATGGTCAAAAAAGATTGCGATTTCCGCTCAGCAAATCCTCGTGATGAAGGCCAATCCAAGAAGACAACCAGCCTCAAAAAGATCGACAAAGCAGTGTTCAATATCCCTCTGTCATTCCATTCTATTGGTTGGTTAATGAGGATTCCCCTATTGGATTATCAGATTATGATAATGCCCAATATATTGGGTAGTATAATCCCCCAACTAATCATCAACCAACAGGGGTTTTGAACACTGCTCAATTGACCATGAAGACCACACCGTTGGATAAAAAATATCATCTCGTGTGCCTTGACTGTTCTTGCGGTTTACTTTCTTTTCGCCTTCGGATCTGGAGGCTCTGAGGGCCCCAACGGAAGCGCTTTGTATCTTCTTCGCGCTTCTTTTGCTGCTGCTTCTTCTTGTTGGCCAACCTCTGCACTGCTTCAATTTAGAAAAATATTGGGCCTGCAAACACTGGAAAATCTGAAATCGTTATTTTGTAACTTTGTTGTCATTTTTTTTTCATTCAGGTTTGTCATTTTGGATTTGCATTGGCATTTATTTTCATTTCTTTGTCATTTTTTGTCATTTTGGTTTGGGAAATGCAAACAAATGCTTAACAAATTATTCCCAATCTGGGAAATGCAAAAAAAAAACAAAAAATAACAAACGACAACAGCAAAACAAGACCACAAAAATGACAAACAAAATGACAAAACATGTTTAAAAAATGACTCGCGTGCTGGCAAAATGAAGTTTTTGGACTGTCCGGGTCAGCTCCGGATCCAGCCACCGGCGACGGATGACAAAAATAAATATCCAATAACCCTCGGAGTTTGCTGGTAAGATTTTCACAAGCTTAAATGTCACCACATCTCACCACTTGTCCAACAGAATATGATTGGTGAGCAACGTAATGGGGGTAATTCTCATCAGCTTTAGGATGCATTTAGCGCACTGGCCTTGACGCTATTGTCGGATCGTCTTCGTATTCCTTTCAGAACCAGAACCATCCCAGCAACTCAGAGCACCAATGAGTTTGACATAGTTTGACATATATTATAGATGGAGTGAAACCGAAGAAGTCCTGCAACCTCCTCTCCATCATCCAATTTCTCTGCGAGAAGAATGTCCTTGTGTTGAGAACTCGCTGAATATGTTTGACAACAGAAGATGTATCAAGGTGCATCATGGCAGCACGTGACATGCTCGTGACTCGTGACAGGAACACAAGGTCAAGAAAATTGTCAAAATATCAAAGCTGCTCTGCGCATTCTCAGAATATATATAAATAATAATATGGATAAATATGTATAAATATACATATTGTTTTATTCTTAATTTGTTTTATATATTACTGTAGATGGAAATATATTATGGAAATAATATAATCTTCCAAACAATTCCCATATTGTTCCCACAAGCACAGCATCTTAAGCTCTGTACCACTGAGGTACGCCAGCTGCGCCGGCCCCGGCTCCGGCCCTGCCCTCGCTGCTGCCGTAACCAGCGCCAGGCTCGCCATCGAGTCCAACACCTGGAGAATCCACATCAGATGGGATGAATTAATGGGACCAATTCATGGATATGTATGATATGTATATATTTTTGTATAATCATATCATATATATATAGAGAGAGAGAGTCATATTATATATATAATCAATGGATAATTATATATATAATGGCTGAATAATTCATGGATCATTGGTGAATCATTGAATGTATAGGTGATGAATGAATGGATCATGAATCACTATTAATGATCATGAATGGATAATTATGCACATTGACCATCAATTATCCATTGTAATGATACCTCAATCGAATGTACAAACAAAAATGGTGGATGCATTAATGGATAATTTGTGGAATGAAAGCACCCTTCGTTAGTCAAACATGGCTGTCTGCAAAATCTCCAACAAGAATGGAGGTTTATAGCTGGGAAAATCATCGAACTGAATGCGACATTTTTCCAAGCCATGTTTGATTACCGGAGCGTATGGGATGCTAGGGGGGTTCTTGAATAAATATGAGCCATTTTGATACGATGACCAAAAGTTGAATCGTTGGGCACATGCTGTCACATATCCCCGTTTGAAGAATCAGAAACACACAAATTTCCAAGGAGCAAATGGAGGTTTACAGGAGTTGATGGAGAATTGGATTTCAAAGCATGCTAAGCATCTGACGATCTTTCAATTCATGTTCATCATCGAGGTATGCAGGATCAGCCTGCAAACACGTAACTCGTGCATTAGGATTTCGCGGCTCTGCAAACTTGTCCCCGCAGAGTTGGCAATGCTTCTGTTCACCATTGGCAACGACGCAGCTGCAATGTCTATCACTTTTTCCCGCAGCATGGCAACATATGGCAACATATTCTAACATATTATAACATATTACTCAAGGGTGTCACCAGGTCTTGGCTGGAAGATGTTGTCACGGCATCCACCATGGCTCACCTGCATGGAATACTTCAGAGTCAAATTCCAGCTCGCTACACTGTAGCCCGATGGGAGCATCACTCCTGTCCGCTGCTGTGACCAGGAAGGCTGCTTGCTGGTCATCAGAATTCTCTCTCCACATGAAACCACTAAGACCTTTGTATAGAGCATCATCCACAATTGGACTGCCAATGGCCGCCAATTGCGCTCGTAGTTGATGGGTTCGGCCAGTGTGAAGCTCAACTTCCAGCTCTTGCAGCTGATCGCAACGTGTCGCGCTTTTGATGGTTGCACAAGCATCTCGCCACTTGTGCACACTGTCATCTGTAGCAGCATTTATTGGCGCAATCAAACGGGGGACTGGTTTTCCAAAGACCGAGTCTGAAATTTGGTGTTCCAAGGTCTGATTTGCCTGGAAACTTTGTCCCGGCACCAAGGCCCGATAACGCTTTTGCACTTTGCCATCCAGTAGGAGCTGTTGGAAACGCCGTGCAGCATCTTTGGTTTCCGCTAGCACTACTAGACCAGAAGTTTGCACATCCAAGCGATTGCAGGGAACCAGCTCAATGTCTGCATCTTCCCTTGTTCGTTTCTTTCTACTTGCCGCGATTGCAGCTGCCACACAAGGAACCAACCACTCTCCTTACTAGTAGAAATTGATCCAGGGTCAAAAATGCTAAAAACATCCAAAGACTCATTGGAAATAGGTTCAAACTTTGCCCGGAGCCGCTCTTTCAGCAATAAAGTTGCATTCCAGAAGTATTAAACCAACCGTTCTCGTGACACATTGAATCATTCTTGTTTTCAACAAAGTGTCAGTAAAGACTCCATGGTCATCTGTGCCCCTTTTCAATTCGTTGCCACCGTGATGGGCAGCTACATGTCAATGTGCAACCAGGGCTCTTCCGTTGCTGACATGGGGTACACACGGCACACCAGCAGGTTTGTCCACAACCAAGAATTCTGCGTGGCGCTGAATTCTCTTTGCCCAAGTCTCAGAGCTTAGCTCGTCACAGGTTGCGTAACGTCTTGGTTCAGAATGCACTCGCAACTCTCCACCCTCTTTCACCACAAAATCCTCAACCGGTTTTGCGAAGGCATCTTGTCTCAGCTGTGACCCCAAAGGTACAGTCGTGACATTTGCAAGTGAGTGCTGAGAAATCTAGGGGGAGCTCTCTCTGCCTGAACCAGCTCCCTCTATGCAACTACAGGTGAAGTCAGTCCGGCTTTGGCGCTGCTTTCAGTCTACCAAGTCTATTTGCCCGCTGATAATTCATGAACCTTTGATAACCTTTGCGGCTTATCATTGATGACACTCTCTGACACTCTTGGTACACTTCCACACTACACATGCTGGACACTGGGTGTCATTTGTCTTGCTGCTTACGTCTGGAGTCCTGCAGCTGTGCTCTCTGCTCTGAGTTTGAAGGCAAAAGAGCGCTGCCCACACGTACGAAACGACGAGATGTTGGTGCTCGGTAGTAGACTGCACCTGCTGCTGAAATTTGCTGAAGATGTCTGAGACCATTGAACGTATGTAACCAGATTGTCACCAATCAACTTTTTGGGGCACTAATCTTTGCAATTCACCAAACCTTGGATCTGGATGCATATTTGGGGGAGACTTTACGACCTTTATAAGACCAAGGCACCCATTGCACTCAAATCCGAAAGCGATGATCTGCTCCATGGAAGCACCCTGCCCAAGCTACTCTGCAGAGTCTCTGTTTCATTGATTCGAGCAAAAATCACCTGGCACGGATCAGTTGTAACCTGCGAACATGAACCAAGAATATCCAAGAATATCATGCAAAGAAACACGAGAGTATCGTAACAGCGTGAAAGACACAATGGACTATCAGCCTTGACATGGCTGACCTGGCTATCAGTAGGCACCTCTCTGATCCCTGTACCAGTGATAGTACGGGTCATAAGTCCCTGAGAGGTCAAGCTATGTCAAGCTCACTGTCAAGACACTCCAGGGCTTTGGAGCTGTTGCTTGCGAATAGGAGTTCTGGGCGCCTGCGATGGGGTGAAGGTCTCCAGGACTTTGAAGCATGGCGCCACAATGTCAGGACCGGTTTCAACATGTTCAACTACAAATGTTTGGCATCATTACAACTAGATATATTGTTTCCAGTATTATACCATATTCTATCACATTAATTAACACATATTGAAATATATTGAAGGTATTCCTTTGTCGTCGCACTGCGTTTTGAATGTTTTGATCGAGCAGGTGCAGGGCCTTCGCTGGAGGCTGCACTGGCGATGCACTCGCCACTGACAGCAGCAGCCAAATCAAGCTCATCTTGCCGCACGCCAACGTTATTCAGCTTTGTTGGTCAATGGAAACCAAGTGACTGGAGTTGATCAATTTTCATCAAGTCATATCAAGTCATGTTCATCAAGTCATTTGAAATGAATCCTTTTGTTTGGTTTGAAAATGACTGAAATTGCGCACCGAGTGATGTCAATGGATGCCAATGGATGGTCATGGGGTGAATAAATAGCAAATCAGGATGAAACGCTCAACAAACAGCCGAGACCTGTTGTGTACTTTCTAATGCTTCTGTGATCTTCTGTGTGCAGTTTCTCAGCGGATTTGCAGCGTCATCTTTGAGCAGTCTTAGGACTTAGGATAGCTGCGCATGGTAGAACTTTCAAATGCAATTCAAATGCAACCTCGATGTGCAAACTCCAGTCAACCAACATGCAGGACCATTTTTGCTCCGGTGCTGCATCCATACCTCAGCAGAACACTTCACACAAGCCTTTTGGAACATTTTGGAACACAAACAGGTGACCGCCACCAGATGAGTCCGGATCAAAATGTATGAAGGGGAGACAAGGGGAGCTCAAAGTATAGTGAGCTGACTGAGCTGACAGGTATTCCGGCCGTTCCACGGAGAAACTGATGTAACCGCTGCATTGACCCACTAAGCATTGCAGCGTTGCGAGGCACCAAGGCACCAAGGCACCAAGGCACCAAGGCACCAAGGCACCAAGGCAGGCGCTTCATTTCCAGGGCTGCAGCACCTGCTTCATCAACTCTTTGGCCAATGTCTGGAAGCGCTCGGCAGTGATCGATTCCGCCTGAGCTTGAGCTCAACGTGGACTGCCAGTGGACCTGTACACAAACGTCTTTAAAATCTTTAACCTGGTTATCTGAAATATCCTGAAATGTTGGACAATGAAGTCAATGAAGTCAATGAAGTCAATGAAGTCAATGAAGTCAATGAAGTACCAAGATTCTTTATGATTCCTTCATATTTCCTGTGGGTTCTACTCAGTTCAGCATCTCACAGCCTGAGGATCCAACTGGAGGGGCTGGATCTGGGAGATCTGGGAGATCCGGGAGATCGGCCGGGATATGGCCCACATCCATAGGACCCATAGGCTTGGAATCGTGCCTGAAGTGATCAGAGATCCTTCGACCTGATGAAACACTATTTGATCTATTTGATGAAGTTTGATATACCAGTACAAAGATAGTACGAAGTGAATTGCAGCATCTTGCAGCAATATACTGTAACTGTTCACGACCATGGAGCCATGATAAAATCGCATTAATGCACCCGATACACTCTGTTCGGTTCAGTTGTCTCATGTGGGTGTTTGTCTGAAAATGCTAGATTTACCTTTAATATATATATATATATAACTATGTGATCATCATTTCCCCCCAAAAAAAAGAATACGGCCATTCTTCCACGGTTTTGTCAGCTTTGGATTCTGGCTTCAGCCAAGCGTCGCAGACGCCTCTGAGGCAACCTCTCTGCGAGTCGCCACTTCGCTGGGAGCTTCCACCACTTCCGGAGGCTCGGTGCCTCAGCTGGCCATGGTGAAGCACGTGTAGATATGAAAGGAATAGAATAGGCATAATAGGAATAGAAATCTAATCACAAGTATCTATTCTGTTTTTTTATGATATGTAATGATATATACATGGTACACCGCCTGCCAACTTTGATGTTACAGCTACAAACCCATCTCCACACCAATCTTTTGGGGGGCGGGGGTAGCATATGTATGTGATCACCAGTTGGTGCGTGTCTAAGATATTGTTCCCGCAAAGATTGAAATGAAAACCACAGATTAGTAGGGGACCCCTGTATTCCTGTATGGAGGATCACCAAGGATCATGAAGGATCATCAAACAGGATGACTACATTCTACAAATGAGAGTCTGTCAAGTGAATGTCTTCCCAAAGAATGCGGCATCAAGCAGCTGTTCACTGAACTCGAATGCCCTGGAATTTCGGTGGAGAAATCGATGAGCTCTCCATCAACCGCTTCATCTGTCTCCTAGGATCCCAACGGGGTATAGGGTGTGTGTCAGACGTGTGTGTGTGTATATATTAATTATATAGACGTGTGTATATATTAATTATATATAATTCTATTCTATATATAGACTGTTAGACTGTACTGGACTGGACTGTACTCCATCCTGCAGCTTCTTCTATTTCTCTAAAGGGAGAACTCACCTGCAGCATCCTGCAGCCATGGCTCGGTTGCTGCCCAATCCAGCCAAGTTTGCTTGGCATTGGCTGGAAGAAAGACTTCATCTGAATGCCTTAAGCCAGCCATTTTTGTACCACAGGATGCAGCGATATGCAGCGTCTGAGTCCATTTCCAAGTGCCTTGCCAAGGATCTTGTGCAATCAAGCTGCTCCTCCCGACAAACAATGTTCAGGGTCTCATGGTCCAAGATGGTGCCCACTGCAGTCCATGAATCGGAAGCAGGACGCTGCCCACAAAGCCTTGAGATTTCTGCTGCAGTTCAAAGGATGCCAAAACAATCATAAACATCAAACAATCGCTTCTACGTGTAATCGAAATTTGGCAGTGGAACTCCCACACGTACAAACGTCTTTGCTCTTGATTAAGAACTGGTGATTGTTCATTCTCAGGATTACTGAAGGGAAAGTGAAGTATCCCATCAAACGATGGAAACTGAGGTGCCGCACGCAGATTCTTTGTTTTGATGCTTTTTCAGGAGCTCTTCCATCTTCTCAAGTCCTCCTAACGCATGAGAGCATCTTTTGGGCAAACATTAGATGTTTTCATACATGAGATTTATGATACACATATGTACGTATAATAAATTGTATGTGTACAGATAGAGAGAGAGAGAGAGACCGGGAGGTACAAAGAGGGCATAAATATATACGTCAGCAATACAGGTGAAGACATCTTGGGCCACTTCCACTCGCACTCACCTTGCAGAAGTGTCCTGGTGGATCAGTCTCGAGACCATGACCTCTATCCAGCACCTGCCACCCATATATTTTTGCAAGCCAGACTTCAAGACCATTGTGGACCAATGGTGCGTACACATCATGGCACCCAAACTATTAATATATATTAATAAATATATTATTATATTAAACACATGCCAATGCATCGCAGCATTTGTCAGACAAACCTTAAACCCAAGTCCACATTTTTGTCCACCATATCCACCATATGCTTCGGCCTCGCATAAGGATACAAAGGTGTCCGCTCCATCATCCATGCCCTCACTTTGCAGGGCACGCCACAATTTGGAGGCTCGCGATGCCTCAGCGAGGCCACAGACCAGAAACAATGGCCGATGCCGACCAAAGTCCTGGCCTCCCCTACCTATAACGTACTGCATCACGGCTTTGTTATGAATAAAGGATCCAAGGATAAAGGAGATAAATGACTTGACTGATTTCAGCTCTTGAACCAGAACCCAAAATCAATCACCCAACCAAACGTCCAAAGCATGTGAAAAAATATGAAAACTAACTCTAATTAATTGTGTTAGTTTAAAATTCTTCAAAAATCATGGACAAAGAGTCCTGGAAAACTTCGATTTTTTCCAATCCGGGTCACTGCCTCGAAGCTCCGCTCCCTGGTCGTTGCCATCTGCTGAAAAATGCGCTGCCGAAGAGCTGGGAGAAGGCTGCGCAACGCCTGCTGCAGCCTGGACATCAGATGGATGGATGATGAAGGACAAAATAATGATGTTCTCTATATAATATCATTAGGATGTGTACATATATATATATAATATAATAGAATAATATAGATGTGATATGATATGATAAGAATGATGAGAGCAATAGCAACATGGTATCATGGAACAATACAGTGATCATTTGGCAAGGTGCGATTTTACAAGCACCCAAGAAAGCCACCACAAGTATTGTTGATGTGATGCAACAACAAAAACAAGCAGATTCTGCATCTGTCTTGAACCAGAGTGCCCCAAATTTTGATGGTTTATCAATGGTTTATCAGTCATCGTGTTTTTTCTTTTTGAAGAATTGACATAAATTGGTGGCCCATCCGATAGTGAATTGTTGCCGGTCAATAGCCCGATTCTTCCTGCAATGCTAAATTCTCGGAAATGGATAGACGTGGATGGAGGGAAAACTTCCAGCAAATCAATTTGTTGAGTAATATCTCCATTCTCGCTTTACTAAATCTGCCCGTGTGTCACCTGCTCGAAGTTGGCTCCGGCAGTGGCAGGGACAGCAAGGACCACAGCCAGAGCAGCATCCGGTCGGACTCCTCAAAAGAGACCTCCTGGGACGGGCTGTGCGCAGCGAGACGGCTGCCGATGTGATTCAAAAATATTCAAAAAGACGTGCGGTGCAATATGGAATGATAATGAATGATATAATAATATATATATATACCATCTGGTTATTTAACATAGCCATGGAACATCACCATTTTTTATAGGTAAACCATCTATAAATAGGCCATTTTCCATGGCTATGTTAAATAACCAGAGGGTATATATATTATTATATATATTGGCCACTGCTCCACCAGGCCTCCGGATTCACCTCGCACTGATAGAACCCATCCTGAGAGGCTGGAGCGATGGCGAAGTATGACTTCTTACCCCCATGGCATGGCCATCCATGGCCATCCATGGCCATCCATGGCCGCCATGGCCCCCAAGAGAATCAGCTGAGGAGCAGAAATACTCCGCAAACTTGGACAGTTGTCAGGTGCCAAGGCGAGCTTGGGCCTTGCCAGGCCAGCTGCCCGACACAGGACTTCCCGCATGAAGCGCAAGGCAAAGTTTTCGGAGCATGTCCTTGCACCCGCTGGTGAACTGCGGATTCAGAATTAACACAGCGTTCTCGTTCTCTTGTCAGAATGGCCATGATGTTTGATGCATAAAATGCACCACACAAAGCAAAATTAATTCACAATAGCGTGGAATCAAACTGGGTATGAGAAGGCAATCAGTTCTGTAAAAAGCACGGCTGCCTCTCTACTCAAGGGCACAAAGCATTTCAAGTCAAAAAGCATTGAAAAGCCACCCTTCTGCAAGTCAGAACTGCCACTTGTTTTTATCTTGGGAGTATCTCGGCAAAAAAGCTGGCAAAGTTAGGACGAGGTTCTCACACAGCAAGTGCAAGGCTTTCGCTTCTCTTTGATCAGCATGAGGTTCTTTCGCCATCACCTCATACCAATCTTTGGTGCGGGTGAAGAAAAAAAGGAAGCCCTTGACGAATGGCATCCACTTGCAACACATGGCCGGGCTGAGTGCTTCCAAGTCACACTTTCAAAGATCTGTGAAAGCAAGCGGCCCTCATCAGGCGCCATCCCTGACAGCTCTTCCGCCAGTTCGCGGGCTGCTGGTGCTTCGACTGCACAGCTGCCATCCTGTCGGTTTTACTGCTGTGAAAGCGTGCTTATATGCATTTGCTAAAGGCAGCCTTTCATGGCAATTATATAAATTGTTATTTTCTCCTCTTCATTGTTTTTTGCATGATTTTGCAGCGATCAACACAAATAGTTTCCCCAGTCTAATAGCTGCAGCTAGATGCAACTGGAGACTTTTGTGTGAAATCTTTCCGGCCTGCAAATCTTCTTGCCGCTGACGGGCTTTATCCTTGCCTCGCTTCCTTTTCTTGGTTTTGGGCTGTGAGAAGGTGCTGCCAGCTGAAGCACTTGAGAAGATCAGAGCCTGCATGCACACAGTCAAGTTGGCTATGAATCAAACCCATCATACTCTGGAGAAAAAAATAGCTGGTAAGTAAATTTAAGTAAATGGACGTTCATCCCCCAAATATTGGTCCCAGAGGTTTCAACTCATAACATCTCATAACCTGTCCAAAGTCGTCTCCACACACAAAGAATGGCTGGCCTTCAACCGCCGGTCCAAAGTCCGAGCAGCCCGCACCCTGTCTGTTCGCGGTGTCTTTGCAGCACCTCCAACTTTGAACTTGAGTGATGCAACACTACAAAAACACAAGAATAAACTGAAACCCAATGTAGCAACCAGTGACAAAGCTTGCAAGTGCAAAGTACCTCTCTCTTCAATCTGATGCAGCTGTGGCCGCCAAAAGCGCTCAACCAGAAGCCTTTGGCGCGAAGATTCATGTGAAAATGAGATACATCATCAGCGACAAGTATGGACTGGAGCGGCATGATGTATAATATAAAATTTGTAGAACCCCTGTTTGGCCTAAGACCTCTTTTGCCGTTTTGGTGCAGGGAGTGGAAGCAATTGGTGCATGACATGTTGCTTGAAACTTGGAAATAGGTGCTCGGTACTCGAAAAGGATCTGAAAAGGATGCTGCTCTGCGCAGCCGGCCACATTGATCATAGTGTTCAGCTATCGATGTGAACCAACATGAACGAACCCACCCGTTGAAGTGAGCTTGTCAAAGTTGTTGTGAAACCAGACACTGTACCTGTGGAAAAAGACTGCATTACAGGCTCTCAACATCTCTGAACCAACCAGCGAGATACTGAAGCTGCTTCACTGATCGAAAGTCAAGAGTACTCATCAACCAAGGGGCCAAACTGCCTCTTGTGCTGCCAGCCGCAACACTGGCAAGGAGGGTAGATTCTGCGGCGGCCAAGCCAATCCATAGTTTAAGAAAGGAATATTGACTCGTGAAACTCTGGAAACAAAATGGCACACACCCAGAATGAAGTCCAGCTTCTAAAAGCGAAAGAACCGTGCATACTTGATTAGCTCAATAAATATGTATGACATATTATAATATCAATAGTATGTGTATATATATAAAATTATATATATATATATATTATGTATATATATATATATATTATATATATTAATATTTATTTATATGATTATATAAGTGTTTATGTGTATGTGGTTTGACGTGTCTGGCAACTTCTCCCCAAAAAGCATCAGCACCTGGTGAGAAGCATCATGCCGGATGTCAACGAAGAATTGTGGCCATTCAAGTCCCTGTGCACGTTCCAGGATGCTCATCTTCTGTGCTTTGGATCTGTCCTCACCACACATATCACCGCAATATCACCACAATGTCACGTTTTCTCAACTGGATCCAAATGGCACTGCAATATCGCCAGGTGCAATTTCACTTCAGCATGTGCAGCCCTGATTTTTTCTGTTCTCACACTATCTCACAATATCTCACAAGATTCTTTAACGTTGGGCTCAAGGGTCCACAATTCCATTCACCAGTCGGACCACCGCCATGGCATACATGAGCCGCAATTCGTTGTCGCTTCGCGGCGCTTCAGTCGGATTGAGGTACGCATCGTTTAGCATGATCTCAATGAAACTGGCAGTGATGTCTACTGCAACTGGCAAACGACATCGGGTCCTCCTCGCGTGAGAAATGTGACACGAGTCAATGTCGAGCGCATTTGAAACATAAAGTTGCAGAAAAAGTGCTGATGCGAAGGAAACGGGATGTGGAATCATCTTCAGATTTGAATGTACTTCAATGTACTTCAATGTACTTCAATGATCTTCAATGTACACTATAATACTATAGTCAGAGAATGTCAGAGATATCATGCTTCAGCTATCTTCATCTCTTTAAGATCCTTTAAGGCGAAGCCGAGGCGAAGCCGAGGGACCAAGTCTCAACGCGTCGTACTCCTCTTGTTCGCTCTGCAGCAGATGAAGATGTGAGTTGTAGGTAAACTCCATGGAACTCTGCCCACGACGACCATGGCGCAACTTTGCTCATTTCCAAGATATCACGTAGTATATCTGTATCACACCTTATAATGACAATCAACAGGGGATTTTGTTCCTGCTCAATTAGCAGAAAAATGTTTTCCTATGCTGCTCTGCCAACCCTTGGCCGATGATGTGGACGTGCTGCATGTTTTGACTTGTTTTGATTCGTGGACAAGTTTCTCAGATCATGGTGCAAACGACATCAAAAGAACATACCTCATATGAGGCCCACGTCGCTGCTATGTCTGGCCCTTCGGAATCTCCTTCTCTCCTCAATATCCCCTATTGGAGGGTTGGGGGGTGGGTTCATATTTGTCGGTTTCACACCTTCCTCCCACCAGTGTCCTCAAATGGCTGAGAATAGAAAGATTCTCAAATGGCTAAGGCCTGCCCCGGCTGAAGCATCATAAGTACTCCTTTCTGCCTTTCTGCCCTAGCCGCCTAGCCGCCTAGCCTAAGTCTATGTTCAAAGGAATGTGGTGATTTGAGCCACAGTGTGCTGGCGACACTTGAAATCACTCCAGGTGAAACTGCCAAAAGTATCCAAAAGTACTGTACCACTTCAATGAAGTGCAGCCTGCCTGTGCCTGACCATCGTCTTCTCTGTCAGCCTCTGTGGGAATACCCGTCCTGAATCAATGCACAAGACGAGCATGTATTGGCTTCTTTCGGCAAGGCTAGAAACACATTGCAGATTCAAACTGGGACAGGGGCGAGCTGGTTGAACTGCTTCCTGACGGCACATCAATCAAATCCGCTAACAAATCTCTTCTATCGCACTGTACAGGGGTTCAAGAAACCTCACATGTCGCTCTATATCGTACTACAGCTATGCATGGCTGGTGTGCTCCTTTGTCCTGAAATGCATATCTTTACAGCGGCAGGATGTTGCAAAGAGTTTTTCGAACTTGGGCGCAAAATGGCAAAACGTGGTAAAGAAACATCTGTCTAGGGCGGGCCATTTTCGACATTGACAAGTTAGATCGACAAAGCTTGAAGAATTGCTGTCTGAAAGCAGGGTCCTTAAAACATTCAATGGTTGATCATTGATCATCATTTAATTACCCAAGAAAGTTGCTGTTTGATGCTGTTTGCGGGTGTCCCCTATGCTGACTGCGTCCTGCACCCGAAGCGGATGCCAAGGGGTGAGCATTGGAAACAGCACCGATCGGTGCACCTGCGAACATCTTGCAACATCTCGGAACATCTTCACACACATTAGGTTTGCCGCAACATAGGGGAATCCCCCAAAATTGCGGTTTCCATAGAACCCCATTTTCAGACACACAGAAATCTCTTGGCAATACAGTGCCATGCAGAATCCCGCAGTGGCCTGTAGCCTCCCCTACGCTGAAGAGTTCCCCCAGCACTCCCTGCTCGATGAGCACATTCATCCTTGGATCCACCATGGATCCATGTTGCGATGCATGTGTGACCCTCCAAACAGCGTTCCTTCCTAAGGTGATGCAGCCGAAGTCACAGCTTTGACAAGAAGGTCGGATCCGCGGTTGCCACCGATCTTGTTGCCACAATCACATAGCCCTCCTAGTGACTTGTCTTTACAGCACATTCCAAACAGATCTGAAAATATGGGGGAAAAATCACTTGAGTTCACTGAAAAAAAAGGGATGGTATTGGGCAATGCTGCAATGCCATCGCAGAGGGCTCCCACCTCGAAGGTGACACTCAGTACGCCGTCGAGTATGAGGACCTGCAAGCTGCCAATTTTGATATACAACTAGTGTTGTGATTACCTTGTAGGAACCCCCACAAAGATATAGAAAAGTATGTTTTCACTATGCTAGTAAGATTTTGTTGTTCTATCTTTTGGGAGTTGATATAATCTAGTGTGCAAGCGGCAAGAGAGAATGTTGTGAAAATCCTCCAATCCATCCACCCGCCTTTCCAAGCAAGGCTGTTCGAACTTCACTGGTGATTGGTTGTCTGACCTGCCATAGCCACCCAGTCAGAATGACATGGTCAAATGGCTATGTCTGGATATGGCCTTGACCCGGGCCATTTAAGTTGGCTCAAGACTAGGGATTGGCAAAATTGATGCATTTGTGCATTTCAATCCTCTGATTTTGGGAAACAACAATGTTGAATTTCTGAGCAATGGTCCATGATTATTATTGACGGTCACCTCTCTGCTTTTGCAAGGGTTGACAATTGCCTTGATGCCTCATTTCTGCCCCCAATTTCTCATCACTGCAAACATCTGGAGACACTCCTCAAGCGTTGCAAAACGAAGGGCGCAACAGGTGCCAATCTGGCGATTGGAGCCTGCAGGACCACTTGACCCGGTGGAACTAGAGGAACTTCCTGGAGGCAAAGCGTTGGAAACTCAGATTCAGGTTTTCAGGTGTTTGCTATGTTTTTGCTAAATATCGCTGAATGACAACCAATGTTCCAATTTCCCCACAAAATCTGCGCAATGCAAGAGGCTGTCCTTGAGGGGGTGCTTTGGACTCAGCCTTCTCCTTGCAAGCGGTTCAAGAAGATCTACCACGTTGCAAAGAAGAGAGCATGCCTGGAAAGGAGACTTGAGTACAGTGGAGCGGAATGGAGTAGAAAGTAGAGAGTAGAGAGTAGAGAGTAGAGAGTGCAGAGTAGAGAGTAGAGAACAAAGAGTAGAGAGCAGAGAATAAAGTAGAGCAAAGGAGCAGAGGAGGGCAGAGGAAAGTAGAATAGAGTAAAATAGAGTTAGAACAGAACAGAATAGAATAGAATAGCATAGGATAGAGCAGAACAGAACAGAATGGAATAGAATAGAAAAGAATAGAGAAGAATAGAATAGAGCAGAGCAGAGGAGAGGAGAGCAGGGGAGAATAGAATAAAGTACAATTGAATAGTTGCTGTGCGCATGGTGCCATTGCGGTTTGCAATCGAGTAGTTGCCCCGGCATTGAAACCTTGCTGCGCCAAGGTAGCGTGTCTGTGCGCTGCTGCTTTTGTGTTTCGCAATCCAGCGGTTGCTCCGCGCAGTCCACTTGCTGGGTCAATATGTTTGTTTGGCGACGTTTTTCTCAGATTTTGCAGGCGTGCATACAATTCTTTTTCAAACGCACTTGAGAATCGTACTTTTTGTGCTTGGCGCCGAGGTATAGTTGTGGGGGCTCAAATTGCTGTGCCAATTTCTGTGTCCAGGTGATTTTTTGCGTGTCATTGAGAAGTCAGAGGCGTCAAGGCAAAGCAGTGTCAAGAGAAAGAGACGTAGAGAGAAAGAGACTTCAAGGAAAAGTGATGAAGACAAAGAGATGTGAATGTCAAGAGAAAGTAATGGCAGGGAAAGAGGTGACGGGAAAAAAGGAATTTGAAAAGAAAGGAATGCCAAGAAAAACAAAAGTCAAGAGAAGGTCCCTCAGAGAAAAAATGTCAAGAAAAAGAGATGAGAACAGAAAGATATGTCAAGAGCCGAAGATGTCAAGAGGGAAAAAGAGATGTCAAGAGGGAAAAAGATATGTCAAGAGGGAAAAAGACATGTCAAGAGGGAAAAGGAGACGCCAAGAGGGAAAAAGATATGTCAAGAGGGAAAAGAAATGTCAAGGAGGGAAAAGAGATGTCAAGAGACAAAGATAAATGGACAAAAAATATTAGACAAAAAGAGCTGTCAAGAAAAAGACATGTCGAGAGAAAAATAGTTCAAGGGAAATCACGAGAAAGAGCTGACATCAGAAGGAAATGTTAAGAAAGAGAGATGACAAGAGCAAAAGATGTCAAGAAAAAGCGATGAGAAGAGCAAGAGCTGAAAAGAGAAAACTATTTTCTACAACAGAAAGACAGCAAAATAAAGAGATGTCACATGACAGAGATGTAAAGAGATTGTTTTTTTAGCGCACGGGTCATCTTGCATCCTGCAGGCACATTCTTTCTTTGGCCATATAGTCTATATTCTTTGAAATTTCCGCCCCCAGTTTGCGCGGGCACGACTTGTATGAAGATGCTGTCTGCGCACTTTATGCCTGAAGATCATCATGTAATCTTGACAAAAGTCTGTAAAAACACATATCATATCGTATCATGATGGGGATGATGATGATGATGATGATGGTGATCATCTTTTACAGATCATCATATCGTCAGGTTTGTGGCCCCCACAAGCTTCACTTCCCCACCTGAAAACATCACCTGTCTCTTCTGTCACGAACTCCAGAAGCTCCACGAGTTCCTCCAGGGATCGGATGTTCGCCATGCATGACATGTACATATAAAAAATGTGTCTGTATATACAATACAATACAATATAATATAATATAATTTAATGTAATATAATATAATATAATTTAATGTAATATAATATAATATAATTTAATGTAATATAATATAATAAAATTTAATATAATATAATATAATATAATTTAATGTAATATAATATAATATAATTTAATATAATATAATATAATTTAATGTAATATAATATAATTTAATTTAATATAATATAATAAAATTTAATGTAATATAATATAATATAATATAATTTAATGTAATATAATATAATATAATATAATTTAATGTAATATAATATAATATAATTTAATATAATATAATATAATATAATTTAATGTAATATAATATA
>Ga0126342_10002103_pt1 | contig 30208 bp, 21 predicted proteins | sample Cyp1metagenome_FD_92528 | JGI IMG/M metagenome (GOLD analysis project Ga0126342, IMG submission 92528) | Coral microbial communities from Lord Howe Island, Old Settlement Bay, Australia - Cyphastrea 1 metagenome | ecosystem: Host-associated > Invertebrates > Cnidaria > Coral ...
CGACACGTCTAAAGTGCTGCGCCTGCCACGAAAAATGACGATGGACACGTCCAAAGTGCTGCGCCTGCCACGAAAACTGCAACGCATCTTCTGAAAACGTCGCTAGAGTATTGCGCCTGCGACACAAAACGACTTTCAACACGTTACCAAACACGTCTGAATGTCACGAACTGCCACGCCTGCCATGCGAAACGAAGCAACGAGACGTTTGAAACCTCCAAAAAGGACCCCCCGCTGTAAAGCTTAACATAGGCACGGCCATATAGCAATCGCGCGGACGGTTGCGAACGGTTGCGAACGGTTGCGAACGGTTGCGAACGTAAACGCGACGTCGAGCGAGCACACCCTCAGCCCCCAGACCCCAGTGAAACGGGAACCCTTGCTACGCATTCGGGAAAAATACACAGTCAATGTATAAGACAGGGTTTCCATGTTCTCGTAAAGCTTCCCAAGCTCTTGATCCACAGTTCTTGATGACACATCCATGGGGTAAACCTTGGTGAAAGAGTGTTTCCTCCATAATGTTTTCTCCATAGCTTCCTTGGTTTCTAAAGGGTATTAGTTTCTAAAGGGTAAATTAGAGGAACAACTAAGATCTATGGCAATGTAGGCCACACAGTTATTTTATTTGGTTCAGTTTCACCGGTCTCTCTCTCTCTATATATATATACACATATAACTATATTTGACATGAAAGAAAAGTACAAATGGTAAAACCAATGCACCCCAATTTCACCCGAGGGATCAAAACCATCCCCAAACTGTAAAGCTGTAGGTTCATTGTGTTGGGCTTACTACATCAACCATCATTATTGATGTCCATGATTCAATCCTGGTAGCTAGAACCCCTGACTGTACTCCTCCGCATAATATCGAATATCATTATTTTACATTATTCTCATGAAATTCTGAGAAATCAGTTCCATGAATATCTCCATGAACATTGATACTACCTGGTTGGTGGTTTGGAACATTTGGATTATTTTTCCATATATTGGGAATAATAGTCCCAACTGACTATATAATATTTTTTCACAGGGCTGGCTCAACCACCAACCAGATCAACCAGCTACTTGTCCATATTCATCCCATGAATGTCCCATTTTTCGCACGTCCGTACTTTCGCTTTGCACCAGGAGGCGGTGCTGCGTTTGCTGGTGCTGCATAAAGAGCTGGCAGGGCAGGTGAGCCTTTGGAGCGGGTTTTCCTGGTACCCATGGGTGCCCCAAGAGCTGGTTGGTTTATAGTGGACAATCCTATGAAAAAATGGATGAATGATTGGGTTACCCCCATTTTAGGACATCTCCATATATGTATATATATACATATGTATATATATATGTATATATTTATATATATGTATATATATATATATATATATACATATACATATATATATATATATATATATTTATATGTATGTATATATATATATGTATACATACATATATATATGTATATATGTATATATGTAGATATATGTATATATTTACATATATATATGTATGTAAATATGAATATTGATATGTATATATATATATATTATAAGGGCGACAAAAATGGTGATTTCACCATGGGATTTCATCAAGAAGAAATCCTGCGTTTTTTTTTTTCGGAATATCATGGGGACAACGGGATACTCCTTGTGATTTATAAAGCAACAAAATTGTTGGTATATATGATTTTGGTATGAAATCAGGAACAATGGGGATGTGGGATGTAGTGGGATGCTTGACCATCACCTGGAGGAGTCACTGGGGGGTCTTTCACCCCCAGGAGAATCGATTCAGACATGGTCATATTAATAGACATATTACTTATATATATATATATAGAAATATTACATACGTATGTCTATGTGTATATATATATATATGTGTATTACCCCAGTTCTTTTGAGTGGCATCTTAGGTGTGTTTCATCTTTTTGGGTGGTTGCTATACTCCGAAAATCTGCAAAATCTGCATGGCAAACGCTAAACAATATCTAAATTGATTCCAATGATGAAGTCTCTGGTATGGTTGGTCTTTTTGTAAACCAATCCCACTTAGGTCCGACTTATTGTTCTCTTCACTTTAGGGTTTAAGCGCCATTTGGGGTGTTTGTTGGTATATTTTGACGTGTCTTAAGATGGGGTACCAACCACTGACCAGTGGTTTCCCCTAGGGGCCTAAGACCAATTGCGGGGATGAATTCGTGGGGCCTCACGACGTGAGAAACCACCATTAGCCATTGTTTAGCAACCCTTATGATACTGTACAGCAGAAACACATAACCACTAAGGTATTGACCACAAGCCTTTATAAACAACAGAAACATTACATATATATATATATATTCATGATTGACCAATTGACCAATGGGTTTAATCATGTTTAATCCATTTGAAGTATCCATTGCAAATCGTTGTTTTTTTCGCCAGCATTGTCTCAGGTTGAGGCGCCCCAAGCTGCGCTGGCGGACGCCACAGCAGGGCAGGGGTGACCTGGGTGACCTGGGTGAAGAGCAACCGAGATGTGGAGATATGGATGACCTGATCATAGATGACTAGATGACTCATAAAAAAAGACCAACCAAACAGTGATAGTTAATAGTGGTTAATAGTGGTTTTCATAGGCTATAAACCAACAACTTGATGGGAATATGATATAATATCTGGTTGGTGGTGACTGGAACAGGACTTAATATGGGACTTAATACTTGGGTTATTGGCACTTAATATATCTTAATATGGACTTAATAGATCTATACACTGGTTGGTGGTGACTGGAACATGGCTGGATTTTGACTTTCCATTCAGTTGGGAATGGAATAATCATCATCCCAACTGACGAAGCCCATCATTTTTCAGAGGGGTAGGTACACCACCAACCAATTAAACATGACTCCAAATTGATCCAGAGATATGATATGGTCATCCATTGAAAATATCACCTTATCATAGATGAAGATATAGATCGATTTGGAAAAACAAACAGAGACCCTGAAATTCTGATTTTTTTCCATTTGTTGTGGAAACTCATCTTTGAATCCGTGATCGAAATCAGAACACGGGACCCCTGGATGTGGCATGATGTGGTCATGTGGCAGCGTTGCGCTGCTAGGATTTTCACCCTTGCAGCCCTGTAGCTCCTGGGGTCACAGCTCCGCAGTGGCAGTAATCCCAAAGCCCAAAGAGGCTATCTATGGCTATGTCTGGCTATGTGCTACCAGCTGGTGGGTCTGAGCAGATTGAGCTTCACATGAGATGTCTGAATGGTGAAGGTTGCATGCTGAGCCTCGATGATTCCACCCTTGGACGCGAAGTGCACCGCTTAGTTTCCCAGCAGCTGCCGTCAAAGAGAGGGTCAAGACTTGTGCTCCACCACCTTGCTTCACCACTGCTCCTCCATAAAACATTGCAAGAACAGGAAATTGCAGGAAAGGCTGCGACATTGAGCTGCACGTATGTTCCAACGAGTTTGTGTGCTGCATGGAGCTATGTCAAAGGGTTCCCAATCTCCGAGGAAGAGTTTGCACTCGAAGGAGTGACGCAGATAGTAGGCACTATTACCACTGAAAGCTTGTGCCGCCTCCCCGAAAGCCTTGACATTTTGACATTTGGGGATGACTTCAACCCAAGCTTGGATCAAGTGACTTTTCCAAGCAGTCTACAAAGCTTGACCTTTGGCGTTGACTTCAACCAAAGCTTGGACAGAGTGACTTTTCCAAGCAGTCTACAAAGTTTGACCTTTAGACATAGATTCAACCAAAGCTTGGATCGAGTGACTTTCCCAAGCAGTCTGCAAAGCTTGACCTTTGGCGTTGACTTCAACCAAAGCTTGTATCAAGTGACTTTCCCAAGCAGTCTGCAAAGCTTGAACTTTGGGCATGAGTTCAATCAGAGTTTGGACCAAGTGACGTTTCCAAGCAGTCTGCAAAGCTTGTATTTGGGGCATCAGTTCAATCAGAGTTTGGACCAAGTGACTTTTCCAAGCAGTCTGCAAAGTTTGACCTTTGGCCATAGATTCAACCAAAGCTTGGATAGAGTGAATTTCCCAAGCAGTCTGCAAAGCTTGAACTTTGGCAATCTATTCAACCAAAGCTTGGACAGAGTGACGTTCCCAAGCAGTCTACAAAGTTTGACCTTTGGCCAGAGATTCAACCAGAGTTTGGATCGAGTGACTCTCCCAAGCAGTCTGCAAAGCTTGAAATTTGTCTTTGCGTTCAACCAAAGCTTGGATAGAGTGATTTTCCCAAGCAGTCTGCAAAGCTTGAACTTTGGCAATCTATTCAACCAAAGCTTGGACAGAGTGACTTTCCCAAGCAGTCTACAAAGTTTGACCTTTGGCCATACATTCAACCAAAGCTTGGACCAAGTGACTTTTCCTAGCAGTCTGCAAAGCTTGTTCTTTGGGCATGAGTTCAATCAGAGTTTGGACCGAGTGACTTTTCCAAGCAGTCTACAAAGCTTGACCTTTGGCGTTGACTTCAACCAAAGCTTGGACAGGGTGACTTTTGCAAGCAATCTACAAAACTTGAAATTTGGCGATGGATTTCACCAAAGCTTGGACAGGGTGACGTTTCCAAGCAGCCTTAAAAGCTTGACCTTTGGCGTTGACTTCAACCAAAGCTTGGACAGAGTGACTTTTCCAAGCAGTCTACAAAGTTTGACCTTTAGAAATAGATTCAACCAAAGCTTGGATCGAGTGACTTTCCCAAGCAGTCTGCAAAGCTTGACCTTCGGCCTTGACTTCAACCAAAGATTGGATCGAGTGACACTCCCAAGCAGTCTGCAAAGCTTGAAATTTGGCGATGACTTCAAGCAAAGCTTGGACGGAGTGACTTTCCCAAGCAGTCTGCAAAGCTTGACCTTTTGCGTTCATTTCAACCAAAGCTTGGATGGAGTGACACTCCCAAGGAGTCTGCAAAGCTTGAAATTTGGCTGTGCTTTCAACCAAAGCTTAGATCAAGTGACTTTTCCAAGCAGTCTGCAAAGTTTGACCTTGGGCCATAGATTCAACCAAAGCTTGGATAGAGTGAATTTCCCAAGCAGTCTGCAAAGCTTGAACTTTGGCAATGACTTTAACCAAAGCTTGGATCAAGTGACTTTTCCAAGCAGTCTGCAAAGTTTGACCTTTGGCCATAGATTCAACCAAAGCTTGGATAGAGCGAATTTCCCAAGCAGTCTACAAAGCTTGACATTTGGCGATGGCTTCAACCAAAGCTTGGACCAAGTTACTTTGCTGTGCTCTCTTCGCAGTATTTCTGGCGGATCAATTTTCTTGAGCACTGCTTGATTTGCTTTGCAACTCTGCAGTTGCTATTGGAACATTTGCAGTGTGTCGCAGCACAAAACAAACCAACCAAACTGGATCGACATTGATTCCGGTTCCCATTCCATTTTGTTTTTTCCATCATTAGTTTTCAGTACCATGTGCTCATCAATGAGAAAGCAGCCATACAGATATCCTCAACACCAGCTGATCCCAGTAGGGATTCCTGCTCCAAATGGGATGATCAGCCAGTATCTCCATGTTGTTTTCTACTCTTTTCTTTCTTTTTGTACATCCAAATGGAATCCAAATGGGATGTTTTTTGTGGGAAATTTGTTGAGTTATGTAACAATCATATGATTGTTGAGCCACCTCTTCTTGTTGACTCCATAGCTAGGCCCAGCTCACTTGAGATTTCGGCTGAAATTTGGGGGCAGGCAGATCATGTTGGAGGACTGGGGTGCTTCTCATCCATGGTTGCCAATAAGTCCTGATATTGCAATGAAAACCCTACATTCCGTGGTTGACAATCATGTTCCCGATTAGAATGGCTACAGACACACCCAATGTTTGTCACTTTAAGACTCTGCGACTGACGGATTTGGCTTGGTCGCATGGCAACTTTGGTTGGCAAAAACCAGCTCTGGACCTTTCAACCCACCTTTCAATCTTTTCCATGGATTTTACCCTCCAGTATTCTGACTTAGATATGGATATATCATGGTATATCATGGTATATCAATAAAAAAAAATCCCGAGTAAAGTGATCTACATTGATCTACACATGTTGGATTTGTTTGTGGATGTTTTATGATTTTCGCGGATTTTTCATGGATTTTCCAGGATTGTTTGGGGATTTTCCTGATTTTCCAGGATTTGTTTGTGGAATTTTGTGGATTTTCCATATCTATGGGTGATGTGTTGCCGGTACACGCCACCCGTGCCGGCTTGATCCGCGGATTTCTGAGGCTTGCTCCGCGGATGCTGCAGGTGTTGCAGGTGCAACAAAAATGGTGTTTTCCCAATGGGGAAGTAGCAGCAAAAACGGGGAGTTAATACAAATGCTATACAACTATGATATATACATACATATTTGTATATACTGTTTATATATATATATATTGAAGATCATTTTTTGGAAATGCTGAAATGGCATACCCTTATCTTAGGAAATATTTGTTAGACAAAATTTGTTGATTCTACTAAGATGGGAGTACTGTAGTTGAAGGGTGAAATCTGGACCAAAGTGGGGAACTTAACGATTGAAATTCAGTAGTTTATCAATCAAGATTAGATAAGATTAGCCTTGAGCCCTAAAAGCATTGCTTTTGTCACAAAGATAAACAGCATAGACTCAACATTTCCACAAACAGATGGGCAACCAACATGGGGATCCCAAATCAGCGCAACTTCACCAACGAGAAGGCACTACAAACCCTTCCTATTTTGTTGGCCCCTGTGCCGATTTCCAGAACAAATTTGGAGTTATTGCAACCCCAAAAAGGTAGAAAAGATTAGAACAGGCAGTTTTTCATCATTGCAAATTAGTAGACAACTGCTTGGTGGTTTGGAACATGGCTGGATTAGTTTTCCATATTTATTGGGAATGTCATGATCCCGACTGACTTTCACTCCATCATGTTTCAGAGGGGTAGGTGGCCCCCACCAACCAGATATATATATATATATCCATTAACCACCATTAACCACCATTAACCACCATTAACCACCATTGGGGTAGGTCAACCACCAGACAGTCGTCATGTCTCTGGCCATGTCTGGCCATGTCTGGCATAAAAAAGGCCGCGAAAGCTGTTTGCGAGGCAAGGGGCAGGGGGAACGGGGCACCCTGAAATGGCCATTGAATGAGAAAAGACGTGTGAGAATCCATTGTAATTGGGTAAAGCTGGCCTGACCTTGGTTTTCAAAACTTAGGGATACTTACTGTAGGGATCTGTAGGGCATGTTTGAACTTGGAATCTGGATTGACCAACCAAAATTGAAACCAGGGTCTTCTGGTATATCTGAAATTAGCCATCTTTCATCATGTTTCATAGGGGTCTACTCCTGACTTGATTCCAATATGTTCCAATCGATTTTGGATGATCACTTCTTAATGAGAATTTGCCCTTTTCAACCACTTACTATACCAGGCAGCCAGAGGAGACCGTATCGACTAAGCTGTAGCCTGGTGACATGAGGCGAATCGCAGCAAGCTGAAAGCCTACACTGAGGACGAAAGCCATGGAAGACGGCTGCTGAATGGGTTCGTTTCTATCGAAGTCATAGCTGGCTGGGAATGAATCTTGTAGTCGGTTACCCTCTGGTGAACTAACAATTTGCTATTGAAAATGGCCATAGAAATAGTGGATTTTCCCATTAAAAATGGTGGACCTTTCCATAGCAAAATGTTAGTTCACCAGAGGGTATGTAGGTCTATAGACATGAATTTCAACAGGAAGATAGTGGAATGTTACTGCTCTCATCTCTTCTCCGAAGTATGTTGTTGGAATCTAGCGTGCTGATGTTCAGTGCCATTGTTCATTGGTCAGTGCCATTGTTCATTGGTTTAGTGCAATTTGTGATTACCAACGGGTATCCCTCAAGATGCGCATGTTTTATCCCAGATAATTCAGATAATATTCACGTATAGTCTCTTGGATACTGGAAAACCTTAGTTTATGTCTCTGAACAAAATTGCAAAGTTGTCACGAACCATCACAAAAATATGGATTTGTCTGAAAATATGGTACCTCTAAATCCATTGCTTAATCATCATTTCCCCTATTAAAAGTACCTTTTTGGGGGGTATACACCATTTTCAGACAGACCCATATATATTTAATCCCCAAAGCCCTCAAAATCCTAGAATCGGTTGTCAGGCTTGTCAGGAAGAAGTTTTGTTTTCATGAAATGCCGAGAAAAAAAGAGCGGCACTTGGATGATAAGCAAATACGAGCAAATACGGGCTTCTTAATTTTGGATTGATCATGTGATAAATAATGTCCATTCAAACTGTTGACTATCCATCCCTGTATTTGCATCTTTGACTGTCGAAGTGTTTTTTCGTTTCACGTTCCACTATGGGATGATTTGAGGAATCTTCAATGAAATCAGGGTTCTACCGTAAGGATCCTAAACTACTCCTACTTTCTCGTGTGACTTTGGTGTCATTCATTGTCCAGTTGAGTTTTCTGAAGATGTTAAACTGCCAGTATCGCTACGGTTCCAAACACCTTTTGATACGACATTTGGGCTTTTTTATTCTGGTTTTGTCACACCTTCTCGCTGTTTTTTTTTGGGAGTCAACTACACAAGTTAAAGCTAGTGAAATGGTAGCGGTTTGGAACCCCAGTTATATTGTACACATTATCTGGTTTGTGGTTTGGAACCATTGATTAACTATGGTTTATATGGTAGATAGAACTATAATTAATGGGGATTATAATGGTTTATAAACCAACAAACACTGGTTGGTGGTTTGGAACATGGCTGGATTATGACTTTCCATAATATATTGGGAATGTCATGATCCCAACTGACGAGTTGTCATATTTTTCAGAGGGGTAGGTCAACCACCAACCAGTTATTGCAGAGTAGAGGTATTTTGAAGGGTAGAACGGTAGACCGGTAGAACCCATCAGTGTATCAACGCCAGGAGAAGCAGCTGGGTGTTGACCGTGCGGTGGCACAGCGGTGGGATAGCATCAGCAAAGACCAATTACATGATGAGGATATATATTCGGATAATCAGAATCGATACTACGGTCGTATATAGTAGGTTACATTCAGTATTTAACTTTGAGTATATACAATGTAATATATACATATTTATTTGTATGGTTTTTGGTCGTTCTTCGTGTTGAGATGTGTCCAAAGATCCAGGAGTTTTTTCGTTCACGGGTTTGAAATGCTCTCCAAATATGTATCACGTCAATGGGCTTTAAACTCTGAATCGTCGTGAAATGGTAGAGAACACATCAACGAAACAAACTGGCTAGACAATGTCACCGGAAACTCATTGGTCAAGTCAGCCTTCGATGGTTGGACCCCTTTCTGACTAAAGCTTCAGCTCACAGATCTACGGTGTGCTATGGTTTTTGTTTAGGTCCTAAAAGTTGGATACCCCTGGGGGACGGTCACTGGGGAATTGATGACCCCCACCTTTTTTTCGGATGTTCAGGGATGGAGGACCAGAGCTTATTTTGGAGGCTTGAGGCCCCAAGTGATACCAAACATGACAGAGGCCCGGCCCAAGATTCCTAGAATTGGTGCACGCCCTCAATCCGTTACAACTTTGCAGCAAACTTGGCCGATCCTTTGAAGATCATGTATCTTTAAATGCAGGTTATAGTATCTTTAAATAGTGAATACCACTGTATATTGTACAAAACAATACAACACACATATTTGGTGCACATATTGCTACATATCTATTACATATATAGTTATCCATGTATATATTTGTATGTTTTTTTGTTTGCCAAAGTATTGTAAACAAAATGACCGGATTCTTTGACTTATTGTTGTCCTAGCATTTTAAGAGTCGCTTTCCGTAGAGATTTGGTGGACCAACCACGCGTTGCGTTTCGCGCCCGCGAGGTTCCGACTATTTGATGCCTCAGATGCGAGCCATCGACCGGTGGGGACAACCCGGCCTGGTAAACCTTTACAGTTTGCGAACTGGAAAATCACCGTTGTTTAATGGGCAAATCCACTATTTCGACTGGGCCATGTTCAATAGCTTTTTGGATGTTTACCAGAGGGTAGGTATTGTTTCATGGTGGATGTATCTACAGATTATAAACTGGCTGATCAACGGGTGCTCCAATTTGTAACACAAAGACAGACATGAGAACTCGAAGGTTCGGTGACCCTTCAGTGAGGGTGCAATGTTGTCTTTGTCAAAAATAGCCCTCATTAACCCTCATTAACCCTCATTAACTGACAACATTAACTGAAGGGTCACCAAAAACACCAATGAGGCTCCCAAAAATCGATGCCCCCCAAACCGAAGGGTGGCCAGCAAAGCCACCCGTAATGCTGTTGACATTGGCGATTTGCCATGTGAAATCAGACGTTGGAACAAAAAGAAACCCATCCCCGCGACAGGTCAGAAACCTGCCAATGCCCCAATATCTAATACCCCTAAATTTGATATGTATACTGTATACACCAAACACATGTTTTTTGGGTTCCATCTTAGATTTACAGTTCTGGCCATTTACCGCATTTACTAGTTTTAATTCAATGATAACTTTATCTGGTTGGTGGTTTGGAACATTAATTTTCCATATATTGGGAATAATCCATCCCAACTGACTTTCATATTTTTCAGAGGGGTAGGTATACCACCAACATCCACCAACCACTTATGGAATGTATGACCCCATTTGAGAACCATTTAGAATTCATTCGTAAAGGGTTTTAAGTGTAGGGCGTTTTTCACCCCACATTTGGTCCCAACACATTCCACCAGAATTGCAGCGTTGGAGGCTGCAGCAGCAGTTCAGTTCTTTGATGCCAGGCCGAGCAGTGGACATGCAAGGAACCCATGGGCTTTGGCAAACCATTTATTGGGTAAATCATGAAATAGCTATTACAGAAATGAGTCATTTACTCCAATCAAAGAATCCTAAAACTCACTTTTTCGCATTTGTTTGGCTCAATCATGTTTGAAGTCGGGTTCATGACCCGAAACCTCCCGAGTCTTAAACCCTGATCTACCCCGCCAGAGACTCTGGGGATCACCAGAAGGAGCGTGGCGAGAAGTGCAGGGATGAAAAAAAGTTCACCAAGAAATGTTCGGGTCATCCAACTAATCTCAGATTTGAGTTCTTCCAACTCCCAAATCTGTGCTATAAACCCTCTGGTAAACTAGCATAACTATAAAACAACACAATTTTAAATGGCTAAATCAACTATAAATGGCCATTTTCAATAGCTACGGTAAATTACCAGAGGGTACATGAAAAAAACAAAATGATTGGGAGGTAGATACCTGTGGGGAAAACCCTTGATTTCCATGAGAGCTGGTGATGTTACCAGCCATGGCGGTTGACCAATAAACATGAAGCAGTCTGAGACCGCAAGCCAGTAGAGGATTATTATACATTGTTGGCGATAGCTGAGTAAAGTGACTGGTGTTTGTTTGGTGAAAACAAGTCATGTGTTTGAAATACATGTGGGAATATGTGAGGCCCAGCGAAGCACTAGCAGTGTTTTTTGCGCTCAGTAACTAAGATAGCGGAGATATAGATTACTGACCTATCAATCATATGTGCGATAGTCAAAACACGGATTGTTTCCCCTGGAAGGGGCTGGTTATCACCTCATCAATAAGGATTCATTTACCCATTGTAAGGATTCCCAGTATAGGATAGATCACCATACCCGATATACCATGTAGTTTGACCACTTACCTTGTCACCAATCAACGATTGTGTGACCAGCAATCATAGGGATTGACCCGCATTGATGTGATGGGGAGAAGGAACATGTTTGTTGAAAGCAACAGTAATGCAAATTAATCCATGGCAATGCAGCTTTATGCATTCTCCGATGGTATGGGTGGTACTCGAAGCAGGTGATACTCTCTTGGTGCTACGACATCGATGTTGGGGAATCTTTACTAGTACAATCTCGGAATCGGATCAAGTTGAAGGTACAGTAATTACGTGTTTAGTACAAGGTGGTGCCCCCTAGTTATAAGTTTCGTTGTTTAAGTTTATTTCCTTCAAACAATAATTTTAATCACCATTATATAATTACCAAATTCCATAACTTACCCCAGTGAACTCAACCAAGTTGGCCAACGATCTGGCAACTTTGGCGTGATCTAATGTTAATCCAAAGCCGAGCCAGGCGTTCAATACTATTTGGTGCTTTCTAAGTATGTCTGGATTGTCATCCTATCTGGAAACATGATCCGTTCATATTTCTGGGATAGTTTACATAAACATGAATACACATTAGATGTACATAGATAATGTATATATACGTACTACATATATATATAATTATATATATATGTACATGTACACCTTATTCCACCATATCTAACACATCCCATTGCAGAGATTCATGGTTAGTACACACCGCCAGGCCACGACGCGCCTGAGGACTGAAATGAGATTGAAACTCAATGGATGTGGAGATCTATTTTCTGGTGCCTATTTTTTTTGGTAGTCTCAGGGGTAGCCAAATATCCACCAAAAGACTGTATATTGCCATAGCTGTGATATTATCTGAATCTTTTATGATGATTGAGGGATCTATTATGAGATTATTAGCTTAGGGGTATCTGAATTATTATCTGAATCTATTATGATTATTACTAAGCTGGTTGGTGGTTTGGAACCTTTTTTTTCCAGATATTGGGAATAATGCCCCCATTTGACTATCATATTTTTCAGAGGGGTAGGTATACCACCAACCAGATATATATCCATTAACCACCATTAACCACCATTAACCACCATTAACCACCATTAACCACACGATTGATGGGAATAGAATGGTATTCACGATGGGATACATGAATTGAGGCACAGATTCTAGATCCCATCCGTTTGGTTTTTCTGGGGTCAATCCGGGGGGGCTATGCACTAACTATGGCCTTCTACAGCCCTTGACAGTTATAATTGGTTTATAATCGCCATTTAAGTGATATAGTACATATAATATATGATGATATTCACAATATATATATATACACATTATACAATGTATAACACATATTATATGATATAATGAAATACAATAACATATAATATGATATAATATGATATGATATAATATAATATAGTATATAAAATAATACGATATAATATAATACAGTTTGATATAATATAGTATAATATGAAATGATATAATAAGATAGAACATAATACAATATATCATGATATAATATGATAGAATATATATACATATATATGAATAATATTATATATATATATATATTATAACCAGCCAGGTGCAGGAGTTTTAATCTACAACTCTACAACCCCGTGGCCACAACTGTTAAGGGCAACTGTAGGACAGATGCGAGTGCGGCGCCGAATTCACGGCTGACGCCAAGTTCTGCCGTCTCTGCGGCCGGCGGCGGCAGACGACCGGCACGCCGCGGGCGTCGTTGACGGCGTGGAAGCCCAGAGGCTGAACAACGGACCGCAGGTTTGGGACGGGGCCACTAGATGGGCTAAAAACTGATGCTATGTATGTGTATATATATATATATACACAGTGTTTTTTCGTGTCTTTATACATATATATATATATATGTGGGTACCATATATATATATATATATACATATAGTGTGTTTAGATAAAATATGATACTGCATGCTATAATTAGATGAAAATCATGATCGCAACGACTTGTTGAAGACCCTTGACGATGCTTACCAGTCAAAAGGAACACAAAATCGAAACTGCTAGGGGTCCCCAAGCTATGGATCTGCTAGATTGATGGGAAACTTTCCAGATCTGTTACATGCCTATGACATGCCTATGTTGATAGTAGCCACCATTCTGTTAATGTTATAACTTTAACTACAATTACCAGGTATAACTTTATCTTGGTAATGTAATAGGCATGTAGTTATAACTACCACCAACCACAATGTAATAGGTTACATACCTATTAATGTTCCAATTGTTTGCAACTTCGCATCTTTTGTGAAGGGTTGGTGAACCCCATGTCCATGGTTTTTTTTGGTAACGTTATGCAACTCCCATTCTTGTGAGCTCTGAATTTTGATCATGAGGTACCCCGTTGCATTGAATGGCCTAGTCAACCAAGCAGAACACTGTGGGCACATCAATCTATTTTGTCCCATTTTCAGTCACACCCAAACATCATATCAAGTTGGCAAAGTTGGGTAATGTCTCATAAAAGAAATCCATATCAAGTTGATTCAAGTTGGCTAAGCGGCTAAGTTGGGTAATGCCCCATGTTATTCCCATGGAAAAAAGTTCTCCCATGACGTGTTGACCAAATGCACCAACCCCTCTGAGGCACCTTCTTCGGCCAGGCACCGAGTCTCCGGTTCTCGGTTTTTTTTGGAGATAGCATGGGAGATATGGCATATGGGAATACCATGGTATATGAGATACATATCATAGGTATACCATGATATTGATATTAATTATCCCTATTTACATATGGTTTTACATATGAATAGGGTATATGGGATAATGTATCATTTATTGGTATATGGCATATGGGACAATATCATAGCAAGTGTAGTTCATGGTATATGGGATAATGTCATAGGTATTCATAGGTAGTTTAATCCGTTTTTTTCTGCTGTAACTGCAAAATCGCCATAACTAGCAAAGTATTATTGGTTTGTGGACTACCAAAGGTTAACCATGATACTAATTGTCAATGGCATTGTATATGTTCATGATATTATATTGTTATATTTTATTCTATTTATTATGACATAGTAGATTATGGGATAGTATGGAAGGTGTTTTAACAAGTCCATGCTATTTGGGTTTGTCTGAAATTTTGAAGATACTAGATGGGACCATTTAAGAATTAATAACTTACTTAAAATATAATGGGATATGGTGATGGGTCAAAACCCTGATACCCTCGGTAGCCTAAAATAGTTGGTTAATGGATGGTTATTCCCCCAAATATGGTAGTAATCGGTTTTGACCCATCGCCATATGTCACTATTCAGACGATCTACGTTTGCCAATGGAGGATGCATTGATTTATTGCAGCAAGTTTTCACCAGCTCTCATCCACGTGCCTCTGACGTTCATGTGTGATGAATTTTGACAGCACCAGCCGTAGGTTTGTCCATCGATTCCATTTACCTACAGTGATGTTTACCATAAACATCCATAAACCCGATTTTTAGACCAGTTATAAACCAACATAGCTAAGTTATGGGGCACCAACTTGCATGTGTTCCGATTCCATGCCACATTTACGGGTTGTCAGTTCCCTCCACACCCTGTTTCAAGTCGTAGCATTGTGAGACGTAGCAAGGGGGGCCCTCAACAATAGGTCAGTTGGTTAAAATAAGTTGGCCAGTTTTGGCCAACCATGTTTTATTGAACTATAGATAGATCTTTGAGTTTGTTGGTATGTCAGGTACAAACCAACTAGAATAACTTGGGGACCTCACATTGTAAGTGGTCATATCAAGCTATATGAAGTCGGCCAGTGCTGGAGCGCTTCGACATGGCCCAGCCGGAAGAGGAAAATCCCCATTTAAAGATCGTTCAAATCCCATTATATCAAAATTAGATCCCGTGATATCCCATATATATATATCATATTATATCTAATGAGGATTAATCCCTAATCCCATTATATCATAATCATATTATATCTAATGTATCATCTATTATCAGAATGGAAGCCTCTACATTGTCGGAAACTGCTTGGAAACTGCGCAGGTTTAGCCCTCGAACGGAGGCACCGAGGGATTTTACCTCCATGGCGTTCGTGCGCCCAGTTCAAGTACTGGAGCCATGGATCTAGGACTCTAGGACAATATGAACCATGTTTGGCAAAAACTTTCATTATATAGAAACATTGAGGAAATTTATTGAATGTAGAATACATAGAAATGATGTGATTTCATGTTGGCATAGTATAAAATTGAACAGAAACATTGGTCGATAGAAACTACATACAAAGGTGTGGAGAATTTATATCCTGGGGTTGGTTTTTAACACGGACCCAATCTGGCAGGTGTGGTTTATTTTGTTGCTGCTGAGTCTTTTCCGGATGGTCTGCAGACAGCGCCCTGGGGCTGGGATCAAGATCTGACGCCATGTGACGTGCCATCACCAGGAGATGCAAGATGTGAGCCATCCGAAGTGCCCTTAAATCTACACTTTGCTCTGTTTGATACCCAAATTTCAAGAAGCAGCAGAAATTGTGTTGCTGATTTCGAACATGTATGTCTATGTCGTTTACTTCCAGTCCCTATGTAATGATTCTGGCTGACCAGCAACCGCTTGATTTGTGGGATAAATTCTCAAAGTTGGTTGGTTAAATGTTACTGTTAAACCGATATTGTCTTTGTTAAACCGAGAACTTTCTTTGTTTTGGTGGATAGAGCCGGTGGAGCATATAGACCCGGTCGTATTTCTACTACTCGAACTTAAAATCACCAACCACTTGCTTCACCGGACCACCAGATCTACGGTTGGACAATTGAGCCAAGGTCGCAGCTGCACCATCTGCAGTGGCTCAGCTGAAGAATGGTCGCTCTACCGTGGGAACATTATTGTTTTTGCCATGAAAAACGTGGAAACATGGTTTTGACCATCAAAAAAACATGATCTTGCCTTGCAAAAAAGAAAATGTCTCTGGAGTTTTTTTTTGTTTTCGGAAAAATAGGAGTCAAGTGTGCCATCTGATGGTGAATGGACTGAGCTGTTAGGAGTTATGGATATCATTGGATATCCATATTCCCAATTTTGCATGGAAAGGCAAGGAACTAAGAGTTTCCCAACCACATTATGGATGTGAAACTTTGGGATTTTGCTGTAAACAAGTTAGGTAACTTTTCCATGAACCCTGGATATGTTTTGACACAAAAGGTTTGGTTTGAGTTGGATTAAAGCATCATGAGTGGTCCAACAACAATTGATTTCAGCATATTTCAACAATGCACTGCTGGTCTTGAAGAAGACCTAGCTTGAAAGATGCTGATATCCTGCCGCTGTACTGGCTGATCCTTGCATTTCTGTAAATGTTTCTGGTTGTGAATGGCGAGTTGAAATGGTGTTTTTTTTCACCATTTTCACACATATCCACACATATGTATGTTATATATATAATATAATTATTGAATCAATTATTGATGATATTATATATATAATCATATTAATATTTATGTTGTATCATCTAAAGATCAATATATGTTAGTATATATATAATAGCTATATTGATGATCTTTGGCAGCTTGAATCCCAACCAGGGCTCCATCCTTATCGAGTTCGCCACCATCGGCGCGACGCCAGTCCGGAGGCCCAGGGCGCCAAGGCGCTGCTGGGTCGGAAAACCGGAAAAGACCAGGGGTTTTCACCATCAAACTGGGGGTGAAAAACATGGTTACCCTCTGGTAATTTAACGTAACGAACTGGAAAGATCCACCATTTTTCATGGGAAATTTCACTATAAATGGTGGATCTTTCCATAGTTACGTTAAATTACCAGAGGGTAAAGTATCCTGAAATGGGGAGATATAGATGATATATGTCAATATATGTCAATATAAATTCAGAAGTTCCATTCATTTTTTTTTGCTTCAGAATGAATAGATCCAATAGTAAACTTAGTAAACGATGGTTTCTGGGAAGGTATTTGATATGTTTGACCTTGGATGATGTAGGAAACCAAGGGAGCCTGCAGGATAGCTCACTTTGACAGCGGATATTTCTGGGTCTACTGCACATGTAAACTCTGATGACTCTGATTTGATGTTTTTTTTTGGGGTGGAAAATATTCAAACGGCGGTAAGCAGAACTAAAGAACTAACCAACAAGACGTGGAGGTTTTAAGCAATTAGTGAACGACTTCACCAAGTGTAGTTCCTAAATCATCAACATTTAATAACAAATTACAATATATAAATTTCAATAAATGGATAAACATGGCTATTTCACCAACAAAGATGGTGGTGTTGTACATTCGCACGGCTGGTAATGACAGGAGGATGTCCAAGCCCCTTCGCTGCTTCTTGTCCAAGTCTTCTGTCTGGGTTTTCTGTCCCACACAAGAGGTGAGGGTCAAACAATAGACCCAATTGTCATTGTTAATATTGTTCTATGTTAGTTAGGTTCTAGAAGCCTGTGGGCATAGGTTTCTAGTAACACCATAGACCATAGCTTTCTATAACTTATAGGGTCATGATATAGTGAAATAATGACCCAATAGCTGGACGATTTGTGGTCGATGGAAGTCCCAGGTTCAGGATGGTTCAGGGGGCTGACACTGAGGAGTCTGGGCTACGCCGGCTACGCACGAAACGAGGCACCTGGACTGCAAGCTTTGATCATACCCAATGGTTGCATGAATGGAATATTGACCCACGCGTTCCCCCCAAAAAATACATAAAGATGCCCCAAAATGTACGTAGTTAAATGATGTTAAATGTATCGCACGCTGAATATAGGGGACAAATAAAGGTTGTGTTTTTGGGTGAACTACCCAACCTTGACCCCTGCACAAGCAGGTATGGCTCAAGGATGGTGCAGAAAAGCAATGTTTCTGACCTTGCTTTGCACATCCATTTTGAGGTTTCGATTTGTCCCAGCACCATATGCGGAGCAAGGGCAAGAAAGTGTGGGTACTGTTATCTGTTGCACAACATTGAGCACACGCAGTGGCACTGCGATCAATTTAGACATGGCATCAATCATGGTCCGCATTCCCAGATCTACTGTAGATCAATGAGTATGACAACGGTTGTCCCCAACATGTCATCCCATGCAAGACAGAGGTACTATCGTTTCTGGAAGACTGTTTTGCAGATTGAGCTAACTTTTTATTGTCCATCCTTATCGCTTGCGAAAAAGGAGCAAAGCGGTTTTTCGTTCCCGAAGGTTCCGATTCTGCATTTTTTGCAACACTGACCAGACGGGTTGGATGTTTTCTTCGGTCTGGCACCACAAGGTTTGACTTGTTCGCGGTGATCCGCCACACCAGGGTAGATAGTCCACTGACCAGGAAGCATCTCAAAAATCGTGGCAGAACAGCCTGTCCAATGGCTGGGGATTATCACTACATCCTGTTGGGTAAAATGAGTTCCTACAATTGGGACCACCACCAGCCCTTCACCATTGGTTTGCCCGGAAACCCCTAAATTGCCCAAGTATTCAGTTTGGCAAATGATATTGTTTTCGTGAGTAATTATGATTTAGAGATTGTCTATATCCAAACATAATCCAGGAAGGGGGTCAATTATAGTTCCATAATACCCTGAGGATCCATGTAGGCAAATAGATCCAAAATAGCAATGTTATCAAAATATAACTACGTCTCTATCAACCTTCAAATTTGATAACATTTGTCGGAAATGTGCTGGGAACATGATCATTTTGTCGGAAATGTGGCCTGAACGCTGGATCAAGCAGCTTTGACGTTTATATAAGTCCAAAGGCAATTTGGTTCATGAATATGCAGGACCAAATGTCCATCTAAAGCACATGTCAGGGGACAAACCTTGCAGTAGATACATATATATATATATATTATAATAATTAAGATCTCATGGTTCCAATATGATCGGTGTTATGATGTTTTTTCCTGAGCTTAGCTAGATGGATGAAACGTGCTGTGGCACGCCATCGCGAAAACCAGCGACGGCTTCAGCAAAGCCATGCTGGTGTCCGACCATCATCGGACACTTCGGATTCCTCTAAGTGGGGACCTCTCAAGAAGTGGGGTGGTGCGCTACCCCCTTTGCTGATCAGGGGTGTCCAGGGATGTTTGAAGCTTTACATATACAGGGGAAAAGAATCGCCTTGAAAGAACCCCCCAAGGAATTTCAATGTTGCATTTCACTTGCAGTAACATTTTCCTATATAATATATTATATATATGGATTCTCATGGTATGTTCAGTATGGTATCTGAATATGTCGTATATCTGTATATGAGATGAGCCACTGATGTTACTTATGCTTTTACAACTCCCATTTCAAGACCGAAACAAATCTTTGGGTTGGCCAGCCGATCATGCACCAGCCAGTTCCCAGAGCATTTTTTTCTTTGCTCCACCACGGTTGTTGCCACCACTTTGCTTGCCTGATGACAATGGATGCTGGCAAAGCACAACGGCTTCTCATGGAGGACGGCTTCAACTGGGGGTCGGGTTCTGAAACTTTCTTCAAACATTCCAGGGATTTGGCCAACATGCTGATGAATTTATTAAAATATATTTGATCTTGATAGATACATCGTTTGATGAGAATCTTCACAGGAGACATCTGGATCTGATTTTTTGCCCGGTCTATCCATTGTAGCACCCTGTGTGCCAGGATTTCTTAAATGGTTACTTCTTGACCAATGCCGAGCGTATCCGGAACGACCCCGACCATGTTGTTCTGCATGTTCCAAAGGATGGGCCCCTTTCAGCTGAGATGGTTCCCAGCTTGCAAGTTTGGTGGTTTGCAACCAAAACCATAAGTTGGAAGAAACATGCATTTGTATTTTCTTGATTTCGAACCCTGTTGGGACTGTTCCCAACACATTTAAAAAAAATATATATATATATAATTTGAAGGTTGGCTGAGACGTAGTTATAATTACTATGGTGACATTGCTATCTTGGATCTGTATGCCTACAAGGATTTAATGAACCAAGTGCCCACTTGTGCTCCTGAGGTGGAGCAGCATTGGCGCCTGGCTTTGGAATTCTTCGCTTCATCGCCTGGCTGCGTTGTCCCGAATCTCAAGGTGGTGCAGGACTAGTAGTAGCCTGCATTTATGATATCGATACCTTAAGCCCCCCTGAAGATATTTAGACCCTTGAAATTGCATTAGAAAACACGCAAACACACACAATACACGTACACCAAATTTGAGGAGTGGTGCTCTATTAAATACAGATAAAAAAACAACAACTCGTTTTCTTGTTCTTGCATTTGCCCTGCCAGGAGTCACTGATTTGCTGTGCAAAGAGGTATGGAATCTTTGTCAAGGCCAAGGGCTATGGTCGCACGTTGAAGGACTGAAGAACTAAAAATGAAAAAACACATGTCTATGTTTTCAAATCTCGTTTTTTGGTGTGCCCCAAAACAAGTGGGTTCAATGCGCAATGATCCAACAGTGTTTTTTCTTTACAAATGTATTTACGTGTACATATTACAACAGTCAGTTCAAACAGTAATGTTCCCTTCAGGATTGGGCTCGGCATGAGGCTCCGCACATCCGAACCCTCTTGACGCACACCTTGACTCTGTGCACCCGCAGCAAATCATCCCGCTCGCCTCAGATCCGCATGCTGAAGGAGATGTTGCATATGCTCCTGGCCAAATCAGGTTGGGCTTCATTACAGTGCACAAGCCACACACACACATATATATATACATATATTTAGATTTATATATTTAATGTAAAATCTAAAAAAGATAAATCCATATATATATATATAGAAATTATATATATATAGAGATATAGATATAAATTTACAGTGTATATATTAGTTATGTGCGTGTGTTCGTTGGAGGGTTAAGCAACAGGTTGGTTCTCTTATCACAATCTGCATTCCCCAACATACTGTAATGCAAATGTATTCTGATTGGTCCTTCCTCAATATATAACATAATATATATATATATATATGTATTATTGTTACATAAATTTTATAGTTATAAGTTATAAGCCTGACCCTTGACAGGAATGGCTCCAGAGGTTGGTATCGAAGCAGCATTGAAGGCAGCTGCCCAGCAGGACAAAAGTTGCAAAGTCAAAATGCTGTGCATGAATCAACTTGTTGCTCATTAATATTAGTGGAAATACCAATCACCAATCATACAGTGGATGGAAGAAATCCTGCACCACCTTAGGTCGATTGAAACCCTGTAAATAATGGGATTAACCACCTATCAGCTGGTGCTATCAGCTGGTGCAGGATTTCTTCCATCCACAGTAGCATTTACAGTGGGATAATATGGTCATTGATGCACTGACTTTATATATATATGTGTGTGCTTTCCATTTAGAGAGGATTGGAGTGGAGATTTGTGCAGGATGATGCAGATGAAGTTTCAACACCATCGTCTAGTTCTGCGTCCCCACCATCAGTTGCCAAACCTGTTGTTCCCATACGCCGACGCCGATGCAAAGCTACTTGCTTTGATCTAGACCTTATTCTTTGTGATTGATGTTTTTTTTCTGTCTCGATTCAATCTATAGGATTGGCAAGTATCTTTCCCAAACATTTGGAATAACTATCTTTCCGTTGTTGAGTCTTCAAACTACACAGGATCCTATCTCATCAGTATGCAATATGGCTAGCACGTATGCAAATACACGTTTGCCACTTGTGACAGCCTCAGGCTCCCCAGGTGAATATGGATGAGTTGGAGACACAGCTGGAGGCAACCATGGATGCAATGATGGAAGCACGACAGGACGAACCGACGGATGATTCTAAGAGACAGGCCTTGAAGGACAGACGTTTTGAAACACCATCGATATCCAATGGGTTATGTTTTCCATGATTCCCAATTTTTGATTTTCAGTATTAATGTCATTTGATAAAGGATCTACTGTAGTTATATTAAAAAAATGATGAATATATATATATATATATCAAAAATACATATAGATATATTCAATATGCATCCGTTTTCTAAGTAGTCAACAGGGATGGGATAAAACCAATTTGATCACATCCAGTCACGCCAAGAGGAAACGAAGCCAATTTCCGTCACACCACCTGAGATGCCAGATGTTCCTGACCACACCATGGAGCTGAAGGAGAGTGAGACAGACACCGATGCATACAAGGCACAGTTGCTTCAACAGAAAGCGACCAGGGTTGAATCGGCAAAGGCATTGGTGAGCAAGGCCAACAGTGACAACAAAGTCAAGAAGACCCAGGTCAAGACTGGGGCCGGGGGAGGGGCCGGGGAAAGGCAGCCAAAGAGATTTCGGATGACCAGCCCCAAGAAGTAGCAGTACGTGATGATAATGCTGGTGATAAACCCGTACCTGATGATATCGATGTTTCTCATCCGGGGGAAGCCATCGATGGAGAGAAGAGTGATGAAGAGAATGGAGGGGGTGATGATGGAAAAAAGGACAAGAAGACATACAAGAGAAAGGTGTTCACACCCGATGAGTTAGATGCCATGTGGCAGCAACGTGTTCCCTGTCCCCAGTTAGCAACATATTATTTTTTTTCGGCAATGCTTCATTACATAAAACAAGTTGTTTGCCCACTCATGCTAATTCTACTTCTCTTGGTCATTGCACCACCCACTGCCAAAATTCAGGTTGAGGAGTTCAAGACTGCAGGCATCAGCATTCCGACCGACTTTGATCCCAAGACCCGCAAATCCTTCACCCTGTCGCCCCCGGAAGCTGCAGGGCATTGTGGAACGCTGGGTATTCTGCCCCTTGCCTTGAAATTGCCACCCAACCCCATTGTCCTTGTACAGACGAAAGTCCAATGGCACCACAAGCAACCTGTTCCGAGATGCCACTACTGCCCATAATCTCAGGGACTATTTGAATATATATATATACATATCTATCTATATATCTATATATATATACACTGTATTCGAGCAACATTGATCACTACGACCCAACAACAGACCATAAATAACCACTAAAAGTATATGGTGTAAATGTATACATAAATACATATATGTATATATACATTATAGGTGCAATAGTGTGCCTGATGGTTCCTTTACCCCGGGGGATGTCCATGAATACCAAACCGAGGTGGAGCATCGACCAGGTGTACGTCAACAAGATGATCAATTCGGATCCAACGGTGAAGAAGAATGCCAGGGAGGGTGGAACAATTTCCGTGAGAAAACGTGGATGGACTCAGTCATTTGAACTGGCCCGTCGTTTGGCGGGCTGGATTTGATATGTTGTAGCATATGGGGTAGCACAGTCTGGCTATTTTGAATATGTTATTTCAATAAAATTTCAACCCGTATGTGATTTGATAGACACAAAGTTGTATGCTTTCCTGTGGCCAGCCTGCACATGTAAGGGCAACAACTGCACTGTGTTGATACACACAGTGTAGAACCATCGGCGTAGGACCTGCAGAGTGGGTAAGAAAAAACACGCTGACACTAGTACTTATCATATATTCTCATATGTTGGATCCTTCTGAATCTTGATTCAGTACCTGATGGTTGTTATTCTTCCGACTGTTTGTGTATGTAAGATCTAGCTCCAAGTCGCTCTGCCCCACATACCATTGCCCAACAAGTGCCTCACAGCTGTCTTGGCAATGGCGATTGGCCTGTCTCGGCGAAAAGCTCTGGCTCTTTTGTATTGGGGTGCGCCCATTCTATTGATACTTGGAAAAATGGTGGGTGATGTCCCTCTTACAGATAGATTATATATATATATTATTACATCATGCAGTCTTTAAATGTCAATTGGCCTAACAGTTGGATGTTTTCGTCTTACAAAACATGACTACTGCTTTGTTGCCCAGGATTCATGCAGTGGATTTCTGTTCGCAAGTTTGGGCAGCAGAGCATGGAGCAGGCAGCACCATGCGCGCTGCTTGGATTTAAGCAGTCTCTGATGCTGGTTTGGTGACATTCAATATTTCTTTCATGTCATTTATATATATAAATATATAGAATCGTTTTCCGTTTGGGTAATATATATATATATAATTAATACATATACATATACATATACATATACATATACATATTATATAATATATAGATATATATTATACTATATATATATGCACCTGCATGAACTTGAATACTGCATCTTTCCAACATCCCAGGTCATGTTGATCTGACTGTTCCTGTCAGGATATAGACATGCTGGAGCTCTTTAGCGGAGAAGGACACTTGACTTCCCAGTGCCGCAGCTCGGCTTGGAGATAGAATATCTCTGTGGATTTTGATAGGTTCCGGATCCACTCTAACACCAAATTCAACAACATATATCGATGTGGTTAATGATATATCATATGACATATTCTTGAGAATCATACTGCGTCGGCATGTCAGATCTGACATCTTGACAAATCATTTTTTGAGAAATTCAGGCACCTATGGCATTGATTGTCGGAGCTTTGACATCCTGAAGAACCCTATGCACGACCTCACGGAGCCTCAAGGCTTTTTCATAGCCCTCACCAAGGTCCTTCGGGTACGGCGCAATGGAGTGATATGGGGAGGTAATCCTTGCTCTAGGTGGCTTGCCAAGATTTGGCTAGTTGAATCAAATGGGAATGTCTTGTGTCTCAGAGTAAGAGGAGGGGCAATTGCAGGTAACCCAGCAAGTATTATTTTCAACATGTTCTTGAAAGAGTTTGAGACATTCCCAGGTTCAACTTTACCTCCAAAAATGTTTGAGGGATCAACCCATTCCACAGTTTCACCTAGCAATTTTCCTTGTAGCTTGCCACCCAGAAATCCCCAACAAAGGAAATTTCGGGGAAATTGCAAGTCTCACCTCCAACTGCAACAGGGGTGATATCCACTACGGGCCATAGGTTTACGTTGTTTCTCCATTATTCACTAACTTATGTGATGCACATAACCACATGGCTGACCAACATGCTACTGCCTGAAGCAACCCAGTTGGATTTGGATTTCTGCACATACTACGAAGAGACGGAGTTCCATGGGGGTGATGGGCGACGAGTCAGTTCCTTCAGTGGCCATTGCAAATTGCCTTGCGGCCAGATTTGCACTCATAGCTATGGTAGCTGTCATTCAAGGATTATGGTGGTGTGTCCCTTGGCGCATCACCCACACTCAAACCCATTTCCAGCTTCAGTCCTGTTGTTTTCCAATTTTCTGCTGCTTTCTCATGGCCTTCAACCTGTCCAGGCAAAATGACATTAATCAATATTGCTAAGAAAACACTATATATAGCATGGCTATGGGGAAAGAGCGCAAGAGAGAGGGAGAGAGAGAGAGAGAGTGAGAGTGAGAGTGTGAGAGAGAGAGAGAGATAGAGAGAGAGAGAGTGAGAGTGAGAGTCAGAGTGAGAGTGAGAGTGTGAGTGTGAGAGAGAGAGAGAGATGGGGAGACCTTGGCTATCATCACATGCATCTGAGGTGGAGCAGCCAAGCTCCAGTCTTCTCCCTGAATGCCCATATATGGCGCATATCATGACCAACATGATGCCTGCGTTTTCCTGTCGAACCTGGCTTGGTGCTTTTCAACACTGGTGTGCTAAACCAACATTGCTTTTTGGGTCGTGGTGGTTTGGCTGTAAATAATGTGTTATGGGCACTTGGGTGTGGGCTGTGTTCTGCCAGGAATTTTGCGATTGTTTTCAGATCAAGCACTATTCAAGTTCAGCTGAATAACATAGTACAGACCACTAATGTCTATCTGTATAATTCTCACCAAGGATCATGGTTTCGCTTCATTAATGTTCAAAATTTGAACGCCTGCTGAGGCCGTCGTTGGGCGACTTAGTTGCTAAAATGTCGAAGGAGCAAATGCGAGCCTTGCAATCAACTTCGTGTGGCATGTATAGCAAGGCAAAAAGGGCTGATGGCTCAACACAAGTGACGGGAGGGAAAAGATTGAAGTCTTCTGGAGCATACCCACCAAATTTCGGAAAAAAGGTTGCAAAACTTTTCAAGAAGGGTCTTCCTGTCCCTTGGGTTTGCTTAAGGTTTATTTTTCCTACTGAGATGTATATGTATATAATTATATATATTATATATATACATATATGGATATTTATTGTTTTTCAAAGGGGAAGTCCAGGTCTCAAAATAAGGTGTCCTTTTTTCCTCTTAAAGTAAACTTTTTGGAACCAAAAAAGGACACCTAATTTGGAGACATACTCAGATATAACAATACATACTCATTTATGTTGGTTAAAAAAACATATACACACACATATCGTGTTACTTGTCGATATATTATCTCCTTTGACCACCTTTGACCCCATGATGCCTGGCATATGTGCCACGTCTTGCTCTTTGCGCTGCAGCCTTCAGGTTTCGGCTTCTGGCCTGGCAAGCGACCGGCAACGTGATCTGATTAGAGCAGGACACAACGGATTTGAGCCTTGTCCCACATCTCATATCTATCTGCAGGGTTTCATGCTCTGTTCATATTGGATCATATCAGCCTGCTGATACGCTTGGGTGCTTGAATGCTTGGGTTTGGTTGCAACAGAAACAAATAATTTATTTATATATATATATATATATATTATAAGAGGATCCCATTAATACAATATATATATATATATATATATCGGAAAACCATTGGGTTTGGCATGGGACAGGCAGATACTGCAAAGATATAAATCCAATTGGGATCATACCGACCTTCCGTGAACCATCAAGAAGATTGCACCCAATCTAAAAAATATATAAGGGACACATTCCTGAAACATACAATTATGGGACACTACGTTATTTATATATAATATATATATAATTAGTGTTGAGAAAAGTTCAACCAGGACCAGGAGGTGCATCCTGTGCGGTCAATCACCATTTGGATTTGTCCTTCGAGAGGTGGGCCTGCACCCTGATAGTACCAGGCTTCCAATATCTCCAGGGATTCCTCATTGTTCTATAGTCAGGCATCCTCGGGGAAACTACCAGTCCGCAAGTCCAGATCTGGAGTTCATCCCTCCACTTGTGCGTTGCCGTCTCCCACTGTCGATTGGACGAGGGGGCTCGCGGGTCAGTTTTGCACCATATCGGTCCAGTAGCGAAGGTCTTCGGTCAGTAACCATTCCCTAATATATTTTAAGGAAGACTCAAAATAATATGTCCTTTCAGCCCCCAACAAATAGGTGTAAAGAATTATCTTGAACAGCTATGGGGATCGTGGTGACTGATTTCAGATTGATTGGACTTTTGACTTAGCCACCCAAGAATCATCTAAACTGAGACTCGATGAACTTTTGATAGCTTATAATGTTCATCAATCGTCATTTTTGTGGCCAATACCAACATATATATTTTATAACAACATACTGGGCCCACATGCACTGCGGTTGTATCTGAAGTGATTTCCCCCATACCATCCATAAAAATGAATATATTATATATAATATATATGTATCTGTATGTTATATGTATAATATATATATATATAATATACATATAATTATATATAACCAAAACAATTTAAACAGCATAGGCTTGTTACAGGGTCTCATGCATAGCCAATATATCTTCAAAATTATGATGGTTGGATTCCCAGTAAGTTCCCAACAACTTGGGGTCCATTACCATCGCTATACTGAACATATATAATCTATATTATAAAGTAAATCGTAAATCTTGATCTATATTATTTTATTTTCCCTATAGGTAAATCAACATAATATGTCTAAAAATAATAGTAACTTATGAATATCATCGAGACTTCTCACTGATATACATCACCACTAATGGAAAAGGATCTTAACATTTTGCTGTTAATCTTGCACTTCTGAGGAGGGTCCCATGCAGTGGCTACATGCTAATCTTCCCCAACTACGTGACTTCCTCCTGCAAGAGCAGTATGCAGGGCGCTTCAAGCCACAAACAGGCCTCGAGCTCTAATTCAGAGTTTTGGCATCCTGCAGAAGAACTGCAGGGAGCATGCATATGTAGCAAATTTTAATCACTAATTTCAGGCTAGCCTGGACCATAATTCAGGTTTCCCGTTGAGTTTGTAGCAGTTTGTGGCCAGTTGATTGCAATATGATCCGAAGACCCCAAATATAATAGAGTAGCCTTATATTTAAAAGGTCACATCACATATGTTGCATATATATCTGGGCCATCAAACATTTCCAAGCCACGTGGTTTCCAACTTAGACTCAGGATCTGTTGGCACTAGACGGAAAAAAGGGTACACCAATGTCAGAAAATGGTATTTGTGGGAACCAAGTTGCCAGATTACAGAAATTTCTCAAAATCAAAAAACGTGATGAATCGTGATGAATCGTGATGAATACATAATTTGCCTTTTAAAAATATAGCATTTGTCGGAATTTGTCGGAAAAACCGTGATGGATCGTGATGGACCGTGATGGTTCACTTTGGGCTGGTTTTCAGGAAATACCCGCAAAAATGGTCTTGTACTTGTTTCTATTTTAACATCACTGTCAATACGGCGCCCCAAATTGTGGGGTATGATGCTGTCATCCTTCGACTTCTCGTGGCATGCCCTTTAGAGTTTTTCCAACTCAGAAGTTGCACCGGCCTTGCCCTAGCCAAAGAGTCTCCTGATGCCCGGCGAAGATCTGGATTTGCTGGAGGCCTGGCATCCATGGCATGTGCGGGCAAGTCAAGCCGACGGGTAAATACAATCCACCAGTGGGTCCATCACACATTTAGACCAATATATTTGAATATTATAATATATTAGTATATTATTATATGTGTGAGTTTAATTATATCAAAGAGAAGACAAATCCTCAATGTGTTAAAGCCCTCATAGATCATATATATATATTATATGTTTGCCAATGCAGGCTGCTCAAGCAGCGATAGCTCAGGGAGAACGTCGCCAGCAGCTCGTGTGCTCTGTGCTTGGTGTGTCTAATGGGACTTCATCTGGGGTCAAAAGGGACAGGAAAGAGATGACCGTTACCACCTCTACGCATGTGACGCCAGATGTTCCAAAGAAGCACTGCGAAGGGGATGTGACACCACGTGCATTGAGCTTTGGGGATGCTATGTCTCCTCCTGAATGTAAAGGCATTCCAGGGTCTTAGACGGAAAAAAACATCATTATCATCATCATCAACCATGAATGTATTGGGAGACTACCTAAGTAACATATGTTGTGTTTTTTACAAGCCTATCCCCCCCACACACAATATATCACAAAATGTAATCATTTTGGTTCACAAGTACCCATCTAACAGATTATTACTACATAATTATATATGTCTACATGTAAATGCCATCCACTTCACCCTTTCAGGTGGTACCGTTGAGAAAAGTCAAGAAGCACCCTTGGGATCTGGAAGTGCAGTTTCGGATTCTGGGTGTGCACATGTAGTTTCAAACATAATTGCATTTTGAATTTGTTTGTGTTTATTATTGCCTTTTCACCTGCTTGCTGTGTATAAAAATAAATAATATGTATGTATGTATGCATGCATGTAAGTATGTATGTATAGATGTATTAACTATCTATAAATCTATATCTATCTATCTATCTATCTATCTCTATCTATCTCTATCTATCTCTATCTATCTATCTCTATCTATCTCTATCTATATCTATCTCTATCTCTCTATATCTATCTATATCTATATC
>Ga0126342_10002104_pt1 | contig 30202 bp, 21 predicted proteins | sample Cyp1metagenome_FD_92528 | JGI IMG/M metagenome (GOLD analysis project Ga0126342, IMG submission 92528) | Coral microbial communities from Lord Howe Island, Old Settlement Bay, Australia - Cyphastrea 1 metagenome | ecosystem: Host-associated > Invertebrates > Cnidaria > Coral ...
CACGCAATTTACAGCAATTGAGTTTCAGTCGTGATTTCAATCAGAGTCTTCAACGAGTTGCTTGGCCAAGTAGTGTCCAAAGCCTGGTGTTTGGCCACCAAACTCCAAGCTTTGAAGACTGTTTGGCAATCTTACTCGTTCTAGGCTCTGGTTGAAATCTCTGCCGAATTCCAAGCTTTGCAAGTTCTTTGGAAAAATAAAGCGGTCAAGGCTCTGGTTAAACCTACCTATGGTTGAACCTCAATATTCTCAAACTGCTTGGCAATGCCACTTCCTCAATGTTGCTACCGAACATATGACCAAAAGTTAAGCTTTGTAGACTGCTTGGGACAGCCACTTTGGGCATTCTTCCTTCAAGAGCCAAGCTGTGCAAACTGCTCGGCCAGGTCACATGTTCAAGGCTCTGATTGAAAACATTGCAAATTGTCAAGCTTTGCAAATTCTCCGGCCTAGAACAAGTGACATTGCCAAGCAATTTGCAAAACCTGGTTTTTGGTTTCTGGTTCGACCAGAGCCTTGCAGGGTTACTTTGCCAGTCAGTTTGCAAAGCCTTGAATTCGGTGACATGTTCGATCAGAGCCTTGGTCGGGTGTCGCTGCCAAGTGGTCTGCAGACTTTGATTTTTGGCCATAGCTTTAACCAAAGCCTCGAAGAAGTGACTTTGCCAAGCGGTTTGCACAACTTGGAATTTGGTAACAACTTTGTCCAGAGCCTGGAACACGTGACCTTGCCAAGCAACCTGCAAAGCTTGACGACTTGAGCGGCTATGATTACCATGTGCAGCATCTTGACGGCGTTCATTTACCACGGACCCTTCACACTGTTTCACACTCTGGAGGTGGATTCCACATTGGTAAGCACCATGTGTGACCCCATCGGTGACTCAGGAGGGGCGGAATGATTTCCAAAAATTGGTGAATCCCCAGGTTGCCATGGTTGTTTCAATACTAAGTCATGGTCTAATGACTTGGATGATTTGGGGTACCTCCATGGATTGGACACCTCCATATATAATACATATATAATATACTATAACATAATATAATACAACACATTATATACATACATATATATATATATATATCATGTACTATAATACATATATATACTATATATATATTATATATATATATTTATATCGTGTACTATAATACATATATATATATATATATATATATTTATATGTAATGTACTTATATACACACATATTCATAGAAGCTACTTACATTTCAATGACAGGGAAAGCAGTCGATGATATGCTGGGATGGACATGGATTAACAGTCAGAATGAGATGTTTTGTGATGGTGGGTTTTCCCAAGAAAGAAAGGTGATGGTCACTTCGCACCACTGAAACGATCGCAACACGGATTGAACAAACATGATTAAACAACTATCACTATTTTAGAAGGAGTTGACTTTGTTTGTTTTGCTGCTATATATTCAAACGTTTGTAGTACTTTTCAGAAGTCTTGCCATGCAGGCACTTCTCAAAGAGTTCTTGGTGGTCACTGATGCGTTGATGGAAGCATTGGCGGGGGCGCTTGATTTGCTATGGGAGGGAGAAACTTCTTTGCTGCTGCAATCAATCATGAAATGAGCCATGAGTTTTGTTGCGGTTGTTATCATACTAGTAGTGGCTAAACTCCCTTGTTCAATCTTATTTATCGGGGAGAATTCTGACCCATTGACGTGGAAATTTCATCAATCGGTATACTGGCAGTGGATAGAGGCTACATAGATGGTTAATTAGTCACTTCTTTCTTTTCTTGGTGTTTTCATCATGTTTCATTCATGTTTCATCCATTTCTGCGAAAAAGTTTCTCCGTCACGGATGATGGTCCCGCCTGACCGGACAGTTTTTGGACTGTGCCACGGGGTTGGTCAACATGTTTCAATCAAGAAACCAATCGCGACATGCTTTAGTGAGGGGGAATATCACAACACCCTCATGCATTCGGGAAGTAATGAACTACAATTAACTGCAAACATCAATATAGGGTCACCTTTTGGCTACCTAACATAGATCCTGAATGATCTTCTGGGCTTGGGGAAGGGAAGAGCCATGAAGAGACCCGTTTCAAAGCGATTGAACATGACCAATTTATGGTGGGTTGATTGTTGCCTGATGTCTGATATGTTTGACAGTATTATTCTGGTTCTATATCCCACTATGTTCATCTATGTTCTATATCCCACTATATATCTATATAATAATAAGAATAGTAACAATCATTCCCATCATACATCACCGCTATAAAATGGTGCACTTCTGCCACATTTGGCTCAGCTTTGCAGCGGAGACCCTCGTTGCGAACCGAGCCATCAGCGCAGCCAACGTGCAGCCAAGGGCTTTGTGAAAGAAATCCCCCTGACCTTTGCACAGTTCGCAGGTCAGTGAAGAAATGCAAAGAAATCACAGAAACGGTGTGATTCGAGAAGTGTCTCGGATTTTGTGTTTTCTGTTTTTTGTCGTTTCTTTTCCCCGGTTTTTTTTCCAACTCCAAATAACAGCTGAACCTGGGGGATCTAAGGTCTGGGCCAGAAATTTTCAAAATGAGTTCATTCTCTTCAGCCACACCTTGCGATTTGCCGGAGCTGGTGCAGTTGTCGCGATTGATACAGAGTTTCCAGGGGTTCTCCAGGAGAACGCCTGGAAGGAATCCGATGAAACGCACTATAGGGCAATGAAGGACTGACTGGTGGTTTCCAATATTCAACACACATAGGGAGTAGTATAGGATGTATATAATTTGTATAACCAACCAGATGATTTTAGTATACTTCAATGCATATCATTATGTAGCAATACTATGCAATACCGGGGATACAGCTGATGGATGGTTTCACAAGGTTTCACATATTTGTTTATGTTCCACTCCTAAAAATGGCATGATGATATTCACATATTTTACATGTTGGATTTTTGGGATGGATAGTTTCAACTACCCGGTATAGGAGAGCGTTGAGTTGTTGCCCGTGATCCAAATTGCTGTGGCCATTGGTAGCAGCTATGGGAAGTGCCTTGGGGCTTGGAATTTCAACCTACACTATGACCTGTCAAGGGACTTTCACACGGATGCGGCCGTGAACTTTCTGCTGGCCGCAGGAGTGGATTTCCAGCGTCATGCCACGGAAGGGATTGAGCCGAGATCTTTGGGAACCATGCTGCAACTTGGATTTGGTTACCCTCTGAGAGCCTTCGGCAACTTAACATAGACCCTGAACATAAAAATTACTTTTTAGTGGATACTAATCTTCCAACCCCTATAAATAGCAGGGTCCATGGAGAGTACTGTCATCATTAAATATATTATGTTGTATTTTTTTTTTACATGGGTCAATCCACAATAAATACGGAATTTACTGTATTTGCTATTTGCTGTTCTTATTTTTGTTGTGACAGCGCAAGCCACCCAGGCAAGCTTCAGGACTTTCTTCGTGCAGATGGGTGACCTTTGCTGGAATGACGGACCTGCTCTATCTTGTGCAGTTGATGAAGCAGGAACTTCCTGAGACCTTGTGTGCCTTGGCTTTGGCACCTTTGGCACGTGCTAAATGTAGGAACTGGATGGGAATGGAGAATGGGATGATTGTTTGTTATATAGTTACTATATGGACTATGGATCATTCTCCCATTCTCTACTAAGCACTGTAGTAAGTAATGGATTAATGGGAAGTTCTATTGGAAACAAAGGGGATATAAATTATATAAACATTAAGATATGGGATGATTCTTGTTTTTTTTTCTGCTGTTCCTTGAGCAAATCCAAGGTGATTTTGAAGTGTTACTGGAAGAGACCTGTGCAGGTCGTCATGAACTGCGAGACCGGCTGCCCTTTGGATCGTTGTCAAATTTAGCGCGGAGCCATGGTGTGATCCGTTATGGACAAGCACATACCGCTGGAAGTGATGCATTGGTGACATTGGATCTCTTCTTTCGGATCTCAAAAAGCGATGATACACATGTGGAATCAAACAAATTTGATATGGAATCAGGAAAATTTGATCCCTCAAATGGCAGCGCAGCCGCTGTCCATTTGAAACCTTCGGACTTCGGCGACAGATCGGTAGCCGAGTCGCGAGTCGCTTCGGCACTCTGAGGAACTGAGATCAGACCAAACTTGCGTGAGGAACGAAAAAGGAACTTGGGATCTCAAATGGGTTTGTCTGGGAATAGGAAATAACCGGTATATCCCCCAAACAAATGCCATTGGATATTTATAGTTTTGAACATGATTTAACAATCAAAATTTGGGGTAACCTTTTTTTTTCCGACAATCCAAGTGACGCAGCGTTTGTTGATGGTGCCGTCAGCACCCCATGCTTCTCAGGTCTTGCAGACCCAGAATCGTTGGTTATGTCCGATTCCTGTTGTATCCAGTGTTTGTTGTTTAAATATGAATAAAATCATCATGTGTAATTATCCATTTGTTGGTATGATGATAAGATTGGTGATTATAATCTGTGATTAACGTCGTTGTAAATGCATGTAAATGCGGGTAATGCAGTGTTCTTGTACATAGCATGCACACATTCCCACCAAAACGGTAGCATAGTAGAAATTTGCTTCCCACCAAATCTGATATTGTTGAGAATCCAACAATTCCATCATCATTTTGAGATGTCGATGCTATCCTCTTCGAACATATAACAATTGGGAAACCACAGTCTTTGGGCAAGAGGTTGCTTCTCATTGCCACACGACGCAGATCATGATATACTTACTCGTAAATGAATTTTATATACCCCAAAGATCTTACGATCCCCTCAATCAACATAGACCTCAACTAATTAGTCACCCATGTTTATGGACAGTAGTCTACCAACCCCCAACTTATGCCAGGGTCTATATGTTACTTGGGGCGATAGTAATTTCATCCATTCCAATGTACCCTCCGGTAGCTCAAACATGGCTATTTGGGAAATCCTGAACTATATACATGGGCATCTAAATTACATGTGGGAAAATCATGGCACAAACTATGATGGAGCTGATTACCGGAGGGTGTTATCCCATCGATTCATAAGGATAAAAGTTGGAATTCTGAAAATGATAGAGACATATTATTAATCTACAACAGTCTATCATCTACAACAGTCTGTAAATGACAGTTCGGCATTGGGCTTGCCCTTTCAGTAAATTCATCCATCCAACTTTGCATTCTAGTTACGTGTAGATACTGTATAGATATCTGTAGATACTATAGTTCCCATTATATCCCCATGAGTTTTCCACTAAATCAGCATGAGTTTTCATCCCATTATATCACCAATGGGTCATGGATCCATCCTGTGCACATCCCGAGCCGCCCGAAGCCCGGGCCGCCAGAGGTCACGGGCGACTTCTACGCGTGGCAGACGCAGCTGAAGATCTCTGATCCCAGTGGTGACCAACGGCAGAACTTTCAGGCGATGGGAGCACGATGGCGCTGAATATGGGGGAGAGTTGTGACTTACACGATGTTTCACCCGCATTGCAATGTATGATTTATTGGCAATGTATATAACCAGCTTAGTGGGTATGTTCAAGCAAAATGAGGATACTGCCAATTGGATGGTTTGGTACTAACAATCAATACATTTGCGGATTCATAGGAGCCCCTGGAGCCCAGTTTTTGAGCCACACCCGGACTATGCCAACACTTGTTCATATCCCAATCTGTGTTTGACGTTGTTGACTTCCCTAAAAATGGACTAGTACACTGGTATCCTGAAACTAAGGAGCCTTGAATTGGAGCACCCGTCCCACTGAAGATCTTGACACTGGGTTTTATACTCCTAGTCAACCCCGGCAATGGTAGTTGTTTGCGTGTCGTCTCTATTATTGATATTTCGCAACTTAGGGGTCCCATTTTGGATGATTTGGGTTCCTCCAAAACTAGAAAACACATGGAATTTTCACTACATTGTTGGTGATATATCCAATTTTATACTGGTTCGTGGTTTGGAACATGGCTTTTATGACTTTCCATATATTGGGAAGTTCATCATCCCAACTGACGAACTCCATCATTTTTCAGAGGGATAGGTCAACCACCAACCAGTGAAAACCGCCTCAGAATCCCCATGGCACTGCAGGACCTCACCGATGAATTCCAAGAGTTGCTGGGTGCGGATGAGGCACGGTGACCCCACCATGGCAGCAACGCACCATGGCAGGGATACTGGTAGACATAAAACAAGTATTTCTGAGATATAGTGATACAATATGATATAATATTATACAATATGATACAATAACTATAAGTATATTATACTTCTTCTTCTTGTGGTTACTATATAAATAAAGTTATATATATATATGATATAGCATACCAATATAATACATGTTTAATCATATATATATACATACATAATTGTATATACACAGAATGTTGATATAAGACAGATGTTTTTGGCATTTAGGGGGCTCCAAAATTTCAGATCTCAGCTCTTTTGCTTCCCAAATATGTCTGAACTTGGATTTCAGCCACACGTTGTTGCAAGAGGATCATTCCAATATTGAATAGCTGAACTTATATATCATCCAAATATCCAATATATCATCCAAATATATCATCCAAATATATATATATATATCCCAATATATTATCCAACTTATTGGATATCCCAATATATTATCCAAATTAATTACCCCCAGCTAACATAAACCCTGCCATGAGTTGGGTCAAAAGATTCTACGTTCCAACAATAAAAATGCCACCCTCCTCAGCGTCAAACTGTTAGTTGACGTGGTAACTCAGTCATCTCAAGCTAACCTTGGCTAACTCCATGTTTTGCAATGATATGATGAACACATCTCTTATGGTAAAATTCATCATATCATATGGTAAAAGTCATGGTAAAATCCATCATATCATATCATTTCTCCCCATTCAATGGCCATGAAACGGACATAGCCCCCATTTTTGTTGCACCTTCCCCCTTTCCAGGCTCCCTGGCCCAGGCCTCGACGGCCCGCTTGGTGGCGCACGTCTGCACCGCCACGGCGAGCACCGTGGAAGTGCAAGAGCTGTGCCATCAGAGAGCGGTGCAGTTGCTGGAGGAGCCAATCATGGTTAATGATATTGTTGAATATTTACCCTCTGGTTATTTAACATAGCTATGGAAAATTGCCCATTTATAGATGAGTTATGATGATTGACCTATTGAAAATGGTGATTTTCCATAGCTACGTTAACTAACCACAGGGTAATATTAGCATATATTATATAGCAATATTATGCAATATTATTATTCATGGAGTCACCAATAATATCAATATTAATTAATATTGGTGTATCCTTCAGAATTAGATTCATTGATTCATTGATCATTCATATTATTAATGGTTAGCCATATTATTAACCACAAAAAAAATCCCCCAAAATTGATAATCCTATCCTCCCAAGAATGATTAATGATATTGGTTACCCTCTGGAAAATTAACATAGACCCTGAAAATCACCAATTGTTAGAGGAAACTAATCTTCCAACCCCTATCTACCAGGGTCTATGTTAATTTACTGGAGGGTAATCATTGTTAACATCTTTGATACTCACTTTATGTCGATCATTGGCTAATGTGAAGATGGGAAAAAATCTGTCAGTTTCACCAGGTAAGACACCGTGATCTGCCCTAGTTGGTTGATGATTTCAAGGGCTTTCTGGAGCCAATGCTGCAGATTATCTTGTTAACAGATTATTAAAAGTGTGTATATATTTAGTGCAAAAATGGTCCGTTTTCATGGATAATTGACTTATATCGATTTAATGCATGGATAAACAAATGAAAACACCTGTCATTAAATTGGTTGGGATAGATAACTTGTTTTTTGTTGTATCTTCATCATAAAAAACCCTTTGTTGCTGTTACAGCCCCTGGTGCAGTTTCAATCGGAAAATAATCCCGCGTTGGTCGACTACAAAGGCCTCCATTTATCAGGAGCCGTTTTTGTAGAAGTTTAATCCTCCATATCCTGTTTAACCATGCCATAGTATATATAATTATATATAATTATAAATAATTATATATGATTATATATAGTTATATAATATATAATTATATTATATATATATTGGTTGGTTGATGATTATTGCTTATTGTTGGTATAGATTGGGTTTACAATTACCACAATGGGGTTCTACTGAGATATGAGGAGCCGGAGCTGACTTGGATGTGCTGTTGGGGTTATTTTGATGGGTATAACTATGGCCATACACCCAGTCTTTTTAAGTGAAATTTTGGTTTGGGGGTGGTGTTTGGACGAATTTGGTCCCCAAGTTGTGAGCACGTTAATATAGCATGCAGCTACACACACATGTGCGTATATATATATGCATGATATCATCACATGTATGTTTGTGTAAACCATAGACCATGTATGTACATAATTTCCCACTTGGTACTCATATGATGGATGCGTAGATATGTGTATATTATTCAGAATATAAAGGATGCAACCTACAATATCCATCAATATTCTACAATCATCTATCGTGTTTGCTTTAAAGTCTTCGATCGCATCCCACAAATTTCATAAACCACAGTCAGCTAGAGCTTCATACGCCAAGCTGCTGGTTCAGGGACACTTGCCTTATAAATCTCGCCGGGCTGGACCAGCAGAACTTATGGTGTGGTCACCCCATGCTTTGGTGAATTGATGATACAGTGGATTGTCTCCAAAATATCTGGTTGTTCAATGCTGTTCGAGCATATCATTTGCCTATTTGAAGTTATCTATGACAAAAGAAAATGACGCGAACTGAAACCCTCAATCAAATGCAATCCAGGGAAAAGAGATTCAAAATCCCAAAAAAAGAGAATTTGTGACGCGGCTCCAAGCTGGTTCTTCAGCAGCCCTAGAGCATGGCAAGTCGATCTATTCCATTGGCTGCGCTGCCTTTCCTTTGTCTGTGCTTTGCGGTTCCATCAATCCCAACGAGGCGTGTGCTGGACTATGCGTTGAAGCTGAAGGATTTATTTCGACAGGACGAGAAGCAGTGGGCCGACGTCCCGCATTTTGCGGCTCTCTGTTGTGGATTCCCTGACGGGTTGATCCCATGCGTGAAACAGGTGAAGGATGGTAGCTTGACTGCGGCCGAAAGTGTGCAGCAGCTGCTGCAGTGGTTGAAAGATTATCCAGAGAGCAACTTTATTTGGATGTGGAATCCAAGTGATCATCAGACCAAAGAACATCACCCGGAAGCCATGCTGGTTCGACTCGCCATTGAAGCTCACGAGAGCTCCAGTTGGCGAGGCCTTCAGCAAGGCAGCTTGCTGCTCTATAGTCATAAGTGCCCCTGCCAATCCTGTGCCCAGAAGATTGAAAAACTTCAAGATGTGCTGGCTCCGGCTTTGGGCCCTTTGACATTGTGTGTGGGTTTGCCTGTGAGGTCTCACATTTTTGAGTCTCTCTGTGGGACTTCGGACCGCTTGGTCTATCAGCAGTTGCGGAAGGCTGGGGTGCGGGTGCTGCAGCTGCCTCTACGACACAGCTGGTCACCCAAACGGAGAGCGCAGTTTTATAGGCGTCAAGCTGCGAAACGCAGACGTCTCAAGGGTGGGGCTTTTGATGTTTCTGATGGAGCGGATTGATAGGGTCAACCTGGATCTAGCTTGCAATCAAGCACGGTAAAATTCGGAGCTGGACTTGCTTGAATATGTTTCGAGTGCTCTACGACTCTAAGGCTTTGCTGTTGATTTTCCAGGTGCCCCGAAGGTCTTGCACACCTGACTGACTGTCTACGCCTTGAAACAGCTGCGATGCCAAACTTTTCTTACAGCTCTCCAGACACTGGAAGACCCAGCTCCAAGTCATGACCAGTTTCCAACTCCAAAATCTGAACAAAATTGAACAGACTATTCTCTTCAAGACTGGCCAGATGCCGAGATGCCTGAAATCGCAAAGAACAGCTGGATTGTTCATGATTTGTGTTGAAAATTTGCTGCAGTTCAACCAGTTCAATTAGTTCAACCAGTTGCCGGGCAAGAGGTGTAGACCTTGCAAGTGCCATCAAAATACCCTCTGGTAAACTAATATAACTATGGAAAATCCTCATTTTTAATGGGTAAATCCACTATAGATCACCATTTTCAATAATAATTGGGATTCACAAAATCTCATCAAATTCCAGCCTCAGTGAGCTCCCGGCAGGAGCGTGATGTCAGCATGATGCCAGCGACGCCGGACTTTCCACAGGCCAGGATAGGGCGCTGGGGGCGGCGCTGGGCATCCCCAAAACCATTGGTTTCAATACTAAGTCATGGTTGAATGACGACTGGATGATTTGGGGGTACTCCCCTTTTGGGAAAGCTTCACCTAACGCTGGTGATTTTACATAGCTCTATGGAAACAAGATCTATTTTAATGTGTAGATTATCTATGGGCCATGGCAATGTTCATCCATTTTCTGACGTTGTTGGTGCTTTCAAACATGGCTTGATTATTTTCCATTTCATATATGGGATAAACCATCCCAACCCCATTGACGAACTCATATTTTCAGAGGGGTAGGAATACCACCAACCAGAAGATATTATCACATATTAATCATACTATGTGTATATATATATATATATATGTATAACTTGATGGTGGTAAATGTGACCCCCAGACCATTGGTCTCCTGTCATGTGCCCAGTGCTTGGGGGATGGTCATCAATGGGGATTCATATAGCCATTCTGTTCAGATTCCCAAAAAAAGGGATGAATGACCATACCCAATCTACAATTGTTGACCAATATGTGTATATAATATATATATATATATATATACATAATCATATATATATATATATATATAATATGTGTATATATATATATATATAATATGTATATATATATATATACACATATAATATACACACGTATGTAAATATAATCATATATCCTCCGGTTTAATCAAACCTGGCTTGCTGTAAAATCCCCCGATGAATTCGATTTTGGATTGCCTCCATTTTGTTTGATGATTTCCCATTACATCCCATGAGAAATTGTGTTATTATATCCATTTTTATACAGTAGTAAACCATATAATGAACATGAAAAAATTGATATTACATCACTAGTTCAGCCATTTTTTCATGTTATTATACAGTCGTTGACATCAATTAATGTGGTAAACTCAATGATCAACCATCCCCACAATCACCATGTTTATGGCTGATGAAAAGATTCCCCATTTTTTTAAGGTTCATGGCAATCAGGGTATCCCACACAAAAGAAATTCCCACATCTTCCCAGCTATAAACCTCAGTTCGGGCCAGGTTGTTGACCCTCAACCGCTGCCTGGCCAAAGGGACTCATCGGGGGTGGATATGCGACCTATCAATTTAGCATATGTTCCTAAACAAATAATTGTTGGCACTTTCGCATTTTTGACCTATCAAGGGGCATTATTTCTTTGGACGTTGACCGATTGTCATGCGAACTTTGAGAAACGATGCGTTGTTTTACAATCAGACGTGTGTTGGGGAAGTCCTATTCTTGCCTCAGATATCTTTCAGATTTGTTTGGACAACAGGGCTTTCATGATTCATGTCATATTTATTCATATTTATCATGTTGCATCAATTGTCATTTTTTAAGTGCAGACATTTCTGAATTGAACCCCTATGTTTTCGTTTGTTTTTTTTGAACATGGCCAACATGAATTTCTGTGTTCAAACTTCAATGTGGTTTGTTCGCCACATGTTAAAACCATCCCAAAGGTTTTTTTTGCATCAACCTCCCTGATCCAATGGAATCCAAGGTCCGAAGAGGTGGCGGGAAAGCGGAGGATTTATATATATATATATTTGTATATCATTATATATATATTACGAATCATAACCATCAATATATAAATATAAACCTATGGTCCTAATGGTTAATAACCATCATCTATTTTTTATTACTAATCATAACCATGGTTAAGCCCTATGTCCAGGATTGTCTGTTCCTGAGCCTAGTATGATGCATCGTTGTTACCCCATATTCCAATCGTGATTGCTAGTTGATGTTTGTGTCGTGGTTACTACTCCTCTCTTGAGCCGCCAAAACATCTGCAAAACTAGGGATATGTCCACCCGTGACTTTCCTATATCATCATCAGGGAGATGACTCAATGTTGGGAGTTTACTTCCCTTGGGCCTCACCGTTGAACCTTTCCAAAAGACTTGGAGGAAAATCCTCAGTAAAAAACAACAAGTTGTAGGAACATGTTTTTTTTCTTCTGTGAATCACGTGTAAGAAAAACACATGGTTTCACCACATGTTCAACAATATATCATGTTCATTCATGTTCACATATGATTGACAATACCACATGTTTACCACATGTTGCTCCAACAATTCCAGGTGTAATCCCGACTGTCGTGACAGGCTGACGCGGACGGTGCTCTGGAGATTGATGACGCCTTCTGACTGGAGCAGATCATGGCCGCTGGGGCAGGTGTCTTAGGGAAAAAAACATGAACAAAAACCGTGGAAAAAATCCCAGGGAAACAAATCACGGGTAATTCCAAGGGCAAGATGAGTTTGTGTGAAATCATACTGTCATAAAGTTGAAGTCGAGTTTACATCATATAATTTGTTTCTGACCATTTTGTTCACAAGTGTTGATGTTAACAGGCACTCCCTTGGACCCATGACGTGAAGATGAGCGGTTTCTATTTGTTACCATGTCATGTTATTTGTTGCAAGTTTATTTTTACACATTGGAATATTTATGGATATTTACAAACCTGCATATTGATTGCAGGGTATCTAACATGCGCCATGTTAAATAAAAGTTCATGGAAGCTCCCCCCACATATCCCTTACCTCCTGCCTCATTGGGCCTTTTATCGCTAACGCTTTTCCAGCAGCACGCCACAGAGTGGCAGCTGGGCTGGTTGGATTCATACCACTGCGGGAGATGATTGGATTCTGGAGCTGGGATTGACCCAATCAGCGGTGCTGGATCTCAGGACTTTTCTCAGTTGAAAAAGGCCTCCGCAGTAGATGAAAAGTGTGGAGGTTTGATGCGAAACTGGAAAGTTCACCCCACATAAAGACCTGTTGCCATTGCTGAGCCATGTTCAAAGATAGAGTGTCTACCCATCGGATGGGGATGGGAATAATCAATCCATTTTCATAGGGACAAATACCCAGAATCAATGTTTTGATCATGGCTTTTATAAATCTGGGAACTCCTTCACTGACTCATTCCATCCTGGGAGAGGTCTTGAGATGGCAATGACATGTGCCAGCTCCAATGTTGAGCGGTGACCCGCGACCCTGCGGACAAAAACACACAGCGTGTTGGCACAGCGCACAGCAAGCACTGAGTCGCTGATGGATCGCCACTTCTTGATTGATGTGTAACCCTTTTTCTGGTTGATTTTATCATTGATTCATCATCTTGAACGTGGTGACACTTAAAATGAAAAGTGGTGGTTGTCACATGTTGCAACTTTTCTTCTCTCTCGTTACCTCCTGGTGTGTCTGTGGCTTTAGCAACTTGCAAGTGGACAGATCCAGTGTGGATAAAGATCGCAATGGTGCCACCTGGCTCGCTTTCAGTGCCCAGCTTGGAGATCTTCGCCCCTCTTAAGTCAACAGTAATGCTGGTACAACGGGGACTTGATGGTGATGTCAATATGTGTTTATGGGAATAATGGTGGAATGTCATGGAATATCTTGAGATATTATAGAGTATAACATAGTATAGCCAAAAGCAACTCTTGACTTGTTCTGGTTTATACTGACTTTGAAGCCATAGATTGTTTGCAGGATATCTTGCAAGTTTGCAGATGTTTTTGCAGAATATCATCACAAGATGTCACAAATTGCAGTCATGTTGCAGTCATGTTGCAGTCTTGGCTCGCTCTTTGTGCTGGCGAATTACCTTTGGTCATTGAACCTGGCAGCCAGACCATCTCTCAAGATTTACAGATGACTTTCCAATGAAAACACCATGAAGACGAACATAGTTGATAAGCATAATTACCATTGGTCATATATAAAATATATGGTTATCAAATAATTGCCAATGGTTTTCAATTATGGTAATCATTACCATAATTGAAAACCATTTCTCTACTTATTTTCAATTGCCATATTTGATTACCATAATTACACCCCATGAAAACCCGAATGACCCAAAAATATCCATGGAATTTTGCCAACAGTTCTTTGACCTGTGTCGAGTGGCCAGGCATTGGCCACGCGCGATGCAGATTCATTCTATGTACAGGATTGTCGACAGGCGCAGTTGTTTGAAACTGCTTGGTGGTTGGAAACATCTGGAAACCAACAGTTGGAGAGGATCACGAGTTGCATTGGACTGTGACGAGTTAAAGCCACCTTTGAAAAAGTGTGCACTTGGCAAATAAGTTTGGTGTTTTCCACACGTGGAAGCAACGATATGAAGCAGCTGAAGCGAGGGCGGAGTCTGTCGAAAACCACCTTCGAGGGCTATTTATTTTACTACATCATTTCACTGCTGCGTTGCCAACATTTCGAAATCTCAAAAATGCTGCCATAGTAGTTATCCATATTTTCTGAGTTACCCTCTGGTAATTTAACATAGCTATTGAAAATGGCCATAGAAATAGTGTATTTTCCCATAAAAAAATGGTGATTTTCCAGTTCGCTGTGTAAACGTTTACCAGAGGGTAGCTATGGAAAGTGACCCCCTCCAAAAAAAAACTGTTCATCAACTCATAGTAAATCACCCCAGAACTGATTAAACAAATCCTGCAATCCATCATCCCACAATTCAGAAAATCCGGGTCCAACTTGATCCCAGAATCATCCAATGATTGTTCAGATAATTTCAGTAATTTCTGAATCCAACTGGACCAGAACTCACCAGGTTTCTCACCAGAAATATATCATGTCGCTTCACGACCGGTAACGACCGCGCGGTCGTAGGTCCAGAACAACACTCACTCCATCCAGACTCTGACGGGGCAAATCTCCAAGCTCGTGGGGACGATGGAGGCGAGCGATGCATCGAGCGACCACTGGGGATGGTACATAGCGAACTGGAAAATCGCCATCTTTAATAGGTAAATCAACGAACTTTCTATGGCCATGTTCAATGGCTATGTTAAATTACCAGAGGGGTATACCCACAAAAACAGTGTGATTTTGGGGATGGTTTGGTATGGTTTGTTTACCACATTAACATGGAGTTTTAATGGGGATGAATGGTAGGATGTCAGGGTATAGAACTATCCGACCATATGAGATAATATGTATTTGATGCGTGCTTTTGATTCCAACATTCTGGCAATTTTGATTGGGTGAAGTGATGCTAGACCAAGGGATCTGGGGGCTACCCGATCTTTTTAAAGACAAACCCACTAGCTGTTGCGTAATGATACGTTCCATTTTGAATTGTAAAGCTTGATTCTTGACTATTCACCAAGATAAACTATTCCTGGTTAGCTCAAGCACCAGCTATCCTCGAAGCGTCATTCTCCCTCTTCCAAGCCTGTGCAGTGAAATGTTGGTTTAACCGCAGCGAATCCTAAATTTGGTAGATGATTTGCTGTCAGACCCCTATATAAGTCACCAACACTTCTTCATTTGGGCTTGGAGCACTTCATTGTGCATTCTGACCATACAGAACTTTACAAAAGTAGTCTACTGTATGTTGCTGTGATTGTCTTGGGTGAAGCACCTTTAAACCCACACCTTCCTGTCATAAACATGTGGATTGCTGACTTGTCCGTGGTATCCAACGAATCTTGACCAATGGCATGAGGATGTTGATATTGTTTGATATTGTATGTTCGGTAAATGATGGTCAATGCTTGGTCATTCCTAGTGGTCAACCGTGGTCGTTTTACATGGTCGGCATCCCAATTGTCTCCCGAGTCAGGCAGAGAAGGACTTTCAGCATTGCCGAAAGATGGTGGATGATGCTGTCCGTCAGGCCGCTGACTTCATCAGCAAATATCAGCTTTTGAATGGGGCAACATCGATGAAGAAAACAGTGGGCTACCAAGGTGCAACGAAAAGCTCTGTAAATATCATGAAAATTCATGACATATCCACAGATTTCATGAGATTTCATCAGATTAATATTATTTAGTCGATGTCCTGCTTTCCGCTAGAAGGCCGCTTTAGCCTTCTTTTCACACCCATGAGGCAGTCGGCAGTCTCATCAATCCAATCAATCTATATAGATATATAATATATAACATAGTCTATATAATTTATATTATATAATGTATATAATCTATCATCACCACTGATTTCTCCCCTAAGATGATTATCATGATATACAAATGCTATCCATTGGTGATTTCCTATTGCCATCTTTGGATTCAACAGCAAGGCGTCCGAGACCAAGACGATCTTGGCACGAATAAGAGAACATCAACACCAAGCTCAGAACACGGCTGAGCGAAACAACCGAAGGATGATGTTTGCTTGGCATGTTTTTGCTGCTAGAGAGGGTCCATGTTGTGTCGAAATGTTTCGAAGATCATTCTAAAAGTTTCATATGTTTAGTCCTGGTACGGATTCATAATTGATATTATGGAATATTATGGATATTATATACCATATTATGTAATATGTACAATTTAGTATATACTATATTTTAGATACTTCCCCAGCTATTCAACACCATGCCTATAAGGATTGAAAAAAACATCCACTTAGAAAGACATACCACTGCTGAGTCGGTGATTTGGAACCTTTTTTCAATGGGAAACTCCACCACTTGGGGAATAAAACCTGAGACATCCGTCCACCACTTGGTCTCTGTCACGAGCCGCCAGGTATCAAAAACTCTCAGACAACCTGGCCATCACCGCCCGAGTCTTGGAGGAGCAATTTTCTTGGATCATTTTCCAAGGGAAACCCATAGGTTTCCGCATTTTTTAAGTTTAGCCCAGGGCGCGGTTGAAGGGCGTGCAAAAACCGTGGTGACCTGTAGGTCTGCCATAGGATTGCCCATGAAATGCACCAAAATTCTCAATGTATTTTACCATTTGGTCATTTAACATAGCTATGGAACATGACCAATTCTGATGATTTACTTCATAAAGATGGTGATTTTCCATAGCTGGTATTTTACATGATGCATGCTGTTGTTGCCGTGATATGATATATCAAACTTATGTTCCAAAATGGCCGCTTCGTTGCTGGTTGTAATCACGGACACGCATATTGCAATATATACATAATTATACATACATACACATATATGCATGCATCTATTTATACAGAAATAGAAAGAAATGGATTAAATGGATCATCAGATAGGTTCATTATACATTTCCATATTGTTAATTACATAATCATAATGATGAACCTATTTGATATAATTTATCCGTAATATATATATATATATATATGGGTATGGGTCAATACCTATAGATTCATTTTTAGTGGGATGAACATCCATTTACCAGCTATTTTGGGGTTCACTAGGTACCAGGGTTTTGACCCATCCCCATATAATTATACATTCCTAGATATTCCCCTGCCCTTCCCCCACAGGACGTTGTGAGGAGATTCAACGCGGAAGAGCGACGTCGCAGCGGTGGCATCCTAGAGGTGCTGAAGAAAATGACGCACCGTTTTATGGGGAGATTTATGGGATAATTATATGGATGGATATATATGGATATTTATGGGATGGATATATATATATATGTGGGATATAATATGTATATATATATATATGGATGAATGATCGTGACCTCACTGGAATGATGATGAGATTGCGGGTAATCATCCTTTCGGCTATTTTCAGGCTAGTGAATTATTAAAATTCATCCGGAATAATCATAGGAATCCCCAGAGAGGTGGAAAAGCAATTGAATAGTGGATACTCTTTGGTAGATTCGACAATTTGATACACTCGCTCCGGTAATTTAACATGGCTATGGTATAGATGGCCCATTTATGGTTGATTCACCCCTTAAGAATTTTTGTTTTACCACGATTGAAACAGTACACGACCTGGATATACAGGGACTAGGGATGTATCTGCCCATTGAATCAGTGGAAATTAGCCAACAAAAACGCTATGCACAATCGGACAAACAAGATGGGAGTCATTTTTTTAGATGTCCTTTTCCCAGCAACATACAGTAGGTCGGTACTGGTGATCAAACCATGGGAAATCCACCGGGGATTTCCCCAGCCAAAGTGGCACCTCTATGGCATTCCACGGGAACTGCCGGCGGAGATGATAAAAATGGGGACTCTGGCATGTGTCTGAGAAATCTAACAAACGATATTTTTCGTAGGTGGGTCTTTATTCATGGGAGACACCATGATACCACAAAAATGCCATATGTCTTCGACTGATGATGGTTCCCCATTGGATTATGGGGGTAAATGTGTGTACCCTATGTTTGGACGAAGGATCAGCGTGATAAATGTTGAGTTTGAGATGTTCTGACCCTGGGGTGGTGGGGTTGCGTTGGATATTTCACCCCCAGAAACATCCCAAGATGATGGAATAGAATAGAAACACAAACCAAACAAAAGCTGTTGATGAAACACGATAGAGCTAGAACCAGCGAACAGTTAGCAAAGGACTAGAACCAACAAACAGTTTGATCATGTTGGAACACATGATGCAAACAAACAATGTCCAAAACCTCATTCAAAAAGCACCCAGCCACCGTCACCCAGCCGCTCAAAAATGCACCGCGCAGGTCACAGGCATTGCAGCAGCAGATGTGGCTGGCGGCAACGACCAGAAGCCCTTGCTGAGTGCCTCTGGTCACGAGCAGATGGAGGCAGCGTGGGTCAAGCCATCGAAACGGTGAAGCCAAAGTGGTTCGTTGAAAATTGTGATGTGGTTGTTTCATGATTTTAAGAAACATCATGGGGAGTTGTGCCATAGAAGTGTTGTTTTAGAATTCGAACCCAGTCTGATCCCAACGACCTTTCTCACTTTCCGTTGCCAGAAGAGTGTGTTTGATTTGAAAATGACGCTGATTTTGTAGCCAATGAGATCCATAGGTACCATAGGGTCATAGGGTATCCATAGGTATCCATTATCGGGTTCCCCCTTGAAAAATCCACTGGTTTTGCGGATTGACCAATGGGTCCCCGCCCCGGCCCTAACACGCGAGGCAGCTCTGCAGAATGACAAAGTGCAGACGTTGAGAAAAGTGGATGAGGACCGACCAAGCCGTCAAATCGGGCGGTCAAAGACTTGGTTTAAGTTCAACTACTTTGGGTTGCCACTCAATTATGAGTGGTTTACATAACCGATAATTGTAGCATTACGACGGTTTATATCCCATCTTATGGAGGTTTTTACTATATATCCATTACTAACCCCAACTTCACCCCCAACCATTTTCGCTTGTTTGCCTCGTCTTGGGACCTCCCTTTTTTAACCCGGGTCTTGTAAGGAGATGACCGACCACCAGTGACTCACCGCTTAGAGATGGTTAGAGTGTATACTGCGGTGACATGTTTGAGACCTGAATCCAAGGTAAATCTAAGGCCCGCATCTGCATACATGTTCATACTATTTCAAAAATTTATATTAATTTATAATATATATATAATTATATTAATATATATATATAATGTTGTACTGGATCCTGTCACCTATGATAACTATGGGAGTCTCCGAACACACCCAGAATTTCCTCCGGCTATGAGGACATGCTCTGTCTTCAGCGCATTTACACTGACCTGGTGCCTCGGTTGAAATGTATCTGGGATCATTGGCCCCAGACGGTAACTCGACTTAGTAGCAATGAAAAAATGCAATCCTTGGTGCTTCACAAGTGTATCAAAACACATCTGCAAGGTTCAATATGTTTCAATAATTTTCAATATATGTTTCAATCCTATGTCATTCTCTACACCGCGTTTATGGAACAAGCGACAAGGTGTTTGACGTACGGTTGCTAGCCTTCTGACCTCAAGCACCGGACCGACCTTTACCAAGCAATCTGCATCAATAAGGGTTCACACTCTAAGACAGGTGAGTTGAATGAGGAACGGCCATCGTTGACATCCACCTTGCTTTCTCTATGTGTATCCCTCTCATCCTCCATCATGCCGCCTTGTTAGACATGTGTGCAACAATAATGTATAGAAACAACATATAGTGTTACATTATCATTATCATGTGTTTGTTTTATATTAGCATTATCAATCTCATTATAATTTCTGTAGAACAATAACATGTTCATTTGTGGTGTACACATTTATAGCTATTATCTATCAACGTATTAAGTCATCCGTAACTCTGGAAGATTGCTTCCCGACTTCCTTTGATTATTTATTACTAGTTTGGTGTAACATTATTAGCTATTTATTATTATAAAGAGATATGATTCTCTATTAGTTATAATATATTATTATATCTATTAATTATTATCTATTCTTGCTATTATCTAGTTATTATAGATATATTATATTAATATGATATTATTATTATACATATTATATTTATTATATTTAATAACATATACATATTATCTAGTGAAGATATTCATACTTTATTTCAGAAAATTGTACTATGAATTATGAATATCTATGTGTAGATATCTATTATGATCCATTCTTGGTCGCTTAAAAATCACTATTAATCACTATGAATCACTATTTATTAATCACTATGAATGGTTATTAATCACTCATAGTTGACTCATAGTTTCTATCACCCAGATGCTCCATGTATGGAATATTTACCTACAAAACTGTGTCATTTTTGGGGTAAATGTAGGTAAATATTCCAGCACCATGGAGCATCTGGGTCACAAAAACATCCAACATCCAAACCAACAGCCGAGAGAACCGCCAGGCGTCGGCCGCGGAGGACCAGGCCTCGACCTTCGATTCCTTGGAGTCGCACATGGCGCGGGCCGCCGCGGACGTGGAACGCGGACGAGAGGTGCCGTGGTGGTGCCGTGGGGGGCCACGGGGAGATGCCATGGGATGGGAAGATATGGTGGACATCTTGGGGAAAACATGGTGGATACATGGTGGATACATGGATAAATGGTGGACATCTTGGGGAAATAGGGGTTTTTCAACATGTTGTGGCTGGATGATGTGGCTGGATTTTGTTGATGTTTCTTTGTTCCATCCAGTTGGTGCATCGAATGAAATGGGCAGGAGATTGAGTACACCGACAAGTACAACATGGCCGCGAAGTTGAAGCGAAGGTACAAGCGACAGGTTGTTGTAGGTGTGGTTTCACTTCAGTGTTGGGCAACCAATTTTAGGTTTAATAGGTTTTAGTTAATACTTCTTGATGGCTACCTAGTTGATCCTAGTTGTATTTTCATGTTATGATTAGGTTTCGGTTTCACCTCGAATTGTTGGTAGAACTTTAAGGACAAACTGTTTGCGTCTTTCTGTGCAGCCTATCGTCGCCATGACAGGTTGTGGTTGGCTGCGGGCGGCATTTTCGCTCTGATGATCTTCGGCGGTGTGTTGAGTTCCTAGGAGCTGCAGCTTGTACCAACCAGCCAGCCCCAGACAGTCACATAATATAGCATATCATACATATATTTTATATCCATGTATATCTATTGCTTTGGGATGTTTTGGGTTGACTGATTATAATATGCATGTGCAAATGATCATGTTGCTCGGATTTCTTTGTATTTATTCAAGGTTTTGAATTTCTTCAGGTAGGTCAACACTCTAATGTGTAAAGTCTCACTGTCTACTTGTCAATAGCGGATGATACACAAGCATTTTATTTAACATCATGGATGATCTGTGAATAGATATGGCACACCCAATACTCCCAGACTCAGCAGAACTTGGTGAAAGTTGCCCTTTTGCCAGCTCCTGGACTAGAAGTGGCCGTGCAATTGGGGCAGAATGAGCTATTTCCAGTAGTGTCAATGTAGACAGATGGAAAATGTTCAACCAAGCTGTATTGTTTACTATGGGACAAACCAAGAAATGCTTATTGTAAACTGCGAAAACTGGACTTTACGACCCAGGCTTGAACAAATAAAGGAGTACTTTCTTCGTGTCAAAATATTGGGAACACCAGGACATCAGAACAGAATGACAAATCCAAACCTTCGACATAAAACCAAGCATTCAACCACAGGGCTAAAAAGCCGGCCTTGGCAAAACAACGACAAACAATGTTATCATAGGTATATGGGAAGCAATGTGTTTGACATGGTCTCAAATATCCTGGTTTGCCTGGACTGATACTGTTTCATCTCATGGCTGATTCTTGACTGCCAAAGTTAGTTTTTCTGGTGCGGTCGAGTCAGAAGATCATGGTCCATGGCTCTCAAAAACTACCCTCTGGTAATTTAACATAACTATGGAAAATCACCGTTTTTTAATGGGAAAACTCACTATAAATGGCCATTTTCAATAGCTATGTTAAATTACCAGAGGGTAATGCACATGCTAGCATTCTGTTTAAAGCTTGCTGTGGACAGGAACATATGTTGGTGCCGTCCATGTTTCAACGCAGATTCTATGGATTGCCCCACTTGCTGAACTCTTGATGGTCACCAGCGAACGTCAGTTACTGCATAGCATGACGGGAGTCGTTGTCCAACACACTTCACATTGACAGCAGGGCCATTTACAGATTCCGTGGATTTGGGCTGATTTGGGTGTCAGGTGCTCAGGGACTAGGCATGAAGCGGCATACATCATCATGTTTCATCATGTTTGTTGCTTCTATCTTCAAGTGATATTACTAAGATGCCTAATTAATCAATTTGGATTTAACATGCTCTAACGAATCCTGGTGATTATTGTATGGTTATATTGTGTTATATTCCAATTTATAAAACATCATCAGGCTTGACAGGCTTATCCCTATGTTTTATCTCGAAAATCATCCAGCGGTAAACCCGGCTGCAATCTTGGACATTGACTGCCTGGAAGGGCGATGAAAACCGTTCGTTCGATTCGGTGTGTGCATGGTCAAAATGTCATTCACTGGTTGGTGGTCAGATTCTTAACAATTCTTCCCGCATGTCTATGTCTAAATAGTTGAATATGTGTATATGTTGGTTAGTTTATCAAATGTTTTGACGGGGTGATTGCTGTACCCATCTATATACATATTGAGATGGTCACCAGTTGCAAGTTGCATTGTGGAATTCTGAGAGGATTACATATTTTCGTTTATATAGTTTCTTTTTTTTTATATATAGGTGCATCGTATCTAGAGCATTCTAGAGCTATCTAATTTCTGAGATGATCATTCTGTAATCCTGTGCATGTTTCTCTGCCGCATGCGGGATCCACCAACCAGCACAAGAATTCTGCAGCCCGCAGCACCCAACGGATAAAACGGGCTGCCTGTCGCTGCACAGGATAAAACGCTCAGCATGGGAAGTCATGACAGCTATCATCTTTTGATATGGGTAGATATGATGAAACTTTGAACCTTTGAACCAGCGGAAAGTCTACAGAGGAAAATGGCCAAATGATGATGTTCAACATTCAAAACGGCAACTTTAAGTGTACCTAGTGGTACTGGAATGATCTGGAAAGATTGGAATGCGTACAAACTACAATCATATTACATAATATTGGTGTGTCTGAAAATAGGACACCCAAACAATTTATCTTTTTTTTCAGGGAAAAACAATAATAAACAAGGATAAACAAGGGTTATCAAGATAACTGGGGCAACCATATGCCAACTGGGTTTGATTCTTTTAGATGATAAATCTAGATAAACCCTAGATATTTATTCATTGTCCGATACTACTTGGGGGTGCAGTTCCAGTTATAAGTGGTTATATAACCGTTGTTGTAGATGGTTCTTGGGGTTATGTCCCAACCTATGATGGTTAAAATCCATGGTTCGACCATGTTCTACCCACTACAGTAATAACCCCAATTGCACCACCAAGTATTAGCAATGTATCCACTGGGCACATCCCAGCAAGCTGCATCATGGCTTCTTGCAGTCAGCGTCTCTTGCGTGAAAATCCTCGCGGTTCACTGTCGAGTGGAGAAAATGTCGGAAGCTGCGAGTGTGGCAGGGGAACCCACTATGGTTGGTATGTTTTCAACCAGGATCACTTCCCTAAGGTGACCCTTTCATGTTTGGCAAGGGCGGAATCTTAGAAATCTATATATTGGGACCCAACTGGGGGGCTGAATACCCATGATAGTGTGGCAGAGATCTTTCCATTCCCAGGCCAAAGTACTGGAAGGGAACTAGCAACCAAAATTTGCCTCTTTTTATTGAACGTAGCTATGGAAAAACACCAGATTTAAGATGTAAATCATCATAAATCATCAATACATGGTCCATGTTCATCCATTTTCCATAGCTATGTTAAATAACCAGAGGGTATGAGTAGTTGAATATGATTGGCCAATGGTTTAATTCGAAAATGAAGAATTGGGAGATTGCAAACCAGAAGCGCGTTTACATTGAAATACAGCTGCAATGATTGGGATACGGCAGTCATTTGCTGAGTAGATGGGAAACAAATGGGTTGGGATGAGTTGGGATTGTTTCAGGGGTTCCAAGTTTAGGCAAGATCCGCACAAATTCTCCACAGTCCCTGTTCTTTTTCCCGATCTCAAGACTAGGGGTTCCTTGGTTCTATCAATGATGATGGATGTGTTGCTTTTAAGCCCCTGCACGGTCACAAGGACATAGTATTCGAATGGAGTCGAGAAATACCTGGGACCTAGAGTGTCTGCATTACTCAGTCATAGGTCATATTCTGTTTTGCAATTCAGCTTCTCTAAAGATGTCAACGACAAGAATCCTTGCCAACCCTTTGGAGGTTGCATTCCTTGCCACAGCAGGAGAGTGTGTGGATGTAAAGATGTCAGTTCACCTCAAACGGTGTTGGGTAAGTACAGCACGTGCTGTTCATGTCGGTTTGTCTGAAACTATGCTGCACACATTTTTTTGAATTTTCATCTGCCTCATGAAAAAAAAAATCACTTCTTTGGGGTATACTCCTTTTCAGACACACCATGATGTTCACAGACTCCCCAAATGGATCGATGTCCTCCCTTGATTTTCGCTGTCCAAGCCGGTGAAAAGCCGTGCACGCGGCGTTGTGTCAGCCACTGACCAAAACGTCAGCTCAAAGCTGGTTGACTTTGTCATCCCATGGACTTGAAGACTTATATCCAAATCGTTGATTGATGGATTGATGAAAAACAATATCCACGGTGTTATCCAATGGATTTGCAAAGTGTTTCCAAGGGATTCAACAACAAACCGGGCCCGGCTTGGAATTCCCAAAGTGCCAAAGGGGCTTTCCATGGAAAGCCCACTGCTACAGTTGTTGGCCAAATTCGGTATACTTCTTTAGGAACCTCCGAAGATGTTTGAATTTTGGTTCACTTTGTTAGTGTCCGAAAACTTCAGGTAAAAGGACCTGCCAAACCAACGGTTCCCAGTTATGCCAATGACCACCACCTCGATCGCAAGCGATTAGTCGCTGCAGCCAGATGTGCAACTTGGTTGCTGACTGTGGGGCCCGTGATGAATCGACTCTGGATTAATGGCTCATACCCTCTGGTAAACTAACATCGCTATTGAAAATGGCCATTTATATATAGTGATATAATTTACCAATTAAAAATAGTGATTTTCCATAGCTTTGTTAGTTTACCAGAGGGTATATAATGGCTCCACCATTGATGCAACCATTGTTTATGATATGATTTGCCACATATTCACTTGAGGGCCGTATTGAGTGTAAAGATATTTGAGCAGAATGGTGTTGCAGACTTTGACAAACCACGATAAGGTTGACGATTTTACCTTCAACCATTGATGACATGTAACATGTACCATCGAAGGGTGAAACTTCAAACGGATGATGTACCCCCCCCATTATTTGCTTGGTACTGGTGGCTTCAATTCTATTAAAGCAGATGTTGAGATGAATTACATGGATTTTACATGGATTTTACATGGATTTTACCACTTTCATCTAGTTCCCATCTATCTTATATAGTGTTTTTACCATGGTTTTTACCCTCTGGTGAACTAACATAGCAATGGAAAATCACCATTTTTAATGGGAAAATCCACTATAAATGGCCATTTTCAATTGCTATGTTAGTTCACCAGAGGGTAACCATGTTTTCACCATGTCCTGCATCTTTTTGAAGGTTGGCCGCCGGGTCCTGCCGGAATTGCATCCAGGTACTCCGCAGACGCAGCGAAGGGCCAAGAACGCCTGGAACGGGTGGTTGGATGAACGAGACCTGGCGCCTGGCGAGGCCTTTCAGATGTGGGAGTTTTGGAAAGCTTAGGTAACTGGATAGATGGACCATATATGGTAATGATGTGTTGATCAACTAAAAAAATGGAAAATCTATGGAAAAGCTATGGAAAATCTATAGTTAGTTAATCTGGTTGGTGGTTATTGGAACATGACTTTTATGACTTTCCATATATTGGGAATAATCATCCCAACTGACTTTCATATTCTTCAGAGGGTTTAAAACCACCAACCAGGAAACTGATGTGTGTGTTGGTTCTTAGATGATTTTTAGTTTTGATTTGATCATATAATCATTTTTTGATCAGCATTGTTTATGGGATTTTGTGAAAGGTATGTTGGTTCCTGAAGCCAACTCAGAGGTTTGCAATGGTGTAAATAAGGTGTTTTTCCAACCAGAGGATGTCCCGCAGATTCCCCTTGAACCAAGTCTGGGAGGGAAATTTCATGGAAAATCATAGAAGATGCCCATTATGACCTATACCCTCATGATGATGTTGGATGGTTGATCATTATCCCAAAGAAAATGACATGGTTCCACCATGCTCCACCTTTTTCAGTTAATTCCAGAATATATATATATATATATCAGAATAGTAATTAACTATAGAATAGTAATTCATAGTAATTAGATATATTCATAGTGATTAACTATATATCAGAATAGTTTATAGAATTTTATAGATATATTCATGCATAGTAATTCATATGTTACATCTCATGATATCCCCATAAAATAAGCGTGGCCCCTTTTTGTAAAGCCACCATGAAGAATCATCATCAAGACACCAGAAGAATCACCATGAAATCACCATATATATATATATATTATTTAATTATATATGATAGTTAGTTTGTTATATCCCATGATTATCTGATTCTTAAGCTATATATCTATCACCTATATGTCACCAACCGATTATTAACCTAACAAAAATCCCATTAAATATATCCCATGATTGATCCTTTACATCACCAGTCTTTTCCTGAGCAGGTCATTTCCAACTGGTTGAAAAGACATACGCAGCGGGGTCTTGCCTTGGCTGCTGAGCCGGGAGCTCAGTGCTTGGAGTTTTCGAAGGGCAAAAAGATGCAGAGTTTACCACTATTCTATCGGATTAGTATAGATTAATATACTGAATACCACCCCCCGGATGGCAGGATGGGCCCCCATTTATTGAACAGATCCAATACTAAATCAGGGTTTCTAGGAAGGTTTCTATAGATAGGGAAGATGTTTTGTTTTTTTTCAAGAGATCTCTTAATTTTCCTTTTTTTGTGCTATATATATATATTTATATTTATTAACGTTCACATCTCGACTTGATGTATCTGAAAATTATGCCCTATCCTACTGTATTCATATCTTGATCTGAACAATATCCGTGTCGTACTGTGTTCACATTGACATGTCGGTACACCTGAATAATATCTCCTAGGTATAGAGATAATTGTACGTACTCGTAGTAGATACTCCTTCTATCCACACCCCCTCCCAAGTCCCCCATACCCCATCTAAGTTGCATAAGTCATATATTGATGATGTCCAAACCCCAGATGTACAACATCAGATGTATAAGATACATAATTTTATAATATATATATATATGTATATATATATGTATATATATATATGTATATATATAGTGGTGTGAATAAGTGCATCATGTCGTGGAACAATCTATAGATACCACACATCGACTTTTTTGTCGACCACACCATGAACCTGGATCTAGCTGCAACATAGATGATGATTAGTAGGGGGCATGATCCCCAAAAAAATATTGCACCTGGTTTGGGGGTTGTTGCAAGTTATGGACGTCATACTATACATATACTAAGTCCATATTTTACCACCGCACAGGTTGGTTAAGTCAAGTCAGCCTTCACAAATGATGGTTTATTGATGTTTGATGTATATATGTTGGTTGAGTTACCATGTGTTTTGGTTATATGATATGTATATATATATATATTATGTGTACAGTGTATACATATAGATATATATATATATACATACATACATATTTGGTATATATAATAATCTTTCCAAGTGATAACGAGTATATATATATATATTATCATATGTATACAAAGCATATAGATATACGGTAGACTTATTATATACTATACAATCTATACAATATATATGTATATAGTAGATATATCGTACATTTATACATATATGTAGTAGATATATCATCTCCCATCCGTGGCGTTCCCAGGTACGCCAAGGCGGGCTACGACAAGGCCCTGGAGCGTGCGGACCAGGCCTGGGCAGCGCGCTCCTTGCTGGACAGCGGCAGCCCGGCGCAGGAGGCCCCGGTGTCACGGACTCCTGGTTTTATGGGAGATAAGATCTATAGCTAAGGCTAATAGTATCTATGAAAATTAGATAAAATTAGGATATATTGTGATTTAGCTACTTTTTGTTAGGATATATGATGATATATGGATATATATATATAAGATTGGGATAGGCCACATGGTTATATTTTTAATTCAGCGATTGTATAATAGTACGTTAACCAGGATAAGCAGCTAATTTTCATGATGTTATATTAGCTGTATGTGTTTTTTTAGCCATTGATGGTTATAGAAAGGGGAAACCATCGCTGATCGCTGGCCAGAGTTCAGCTATTTGAGATGGGAGCTCACAGGGATTTAGCCATGAAACATGATATGTTTTTCCAACAGCATTGGCAATGGTAGTACCCTCTGGTTATTTAACATAGCCATGGAAAATGGCCCATTTATAGATGGTTTACCTATTAAAAATGGTGATTTTCCATGGCTATGTTAAATAACCAGATGGTATAATGAGAAGATCATGGGGAATATTTGGAGATCAACAATGGCATAGGAACCATATGGATTCCATGGGGATCGCACCATCAACGAAAATGGTGATGAAAATGAAGTTTTTATCGTTAGCGGGTTAGCTTACCACAAGTTCTCTTCCAAGTGCAATGCATTGTCCACCCAAATTGTAGATAGTAGAAGGGTTGAAACATGTTCAGACCAACCCTTCTCTCCGACCACTTTGGAGTGCATCAACATCTTTAGAAAGCACCATGTTTTGGGTTTAACGCCCATAGATGTTGAAGTCAGTTGAATCACCAGCTCATCCCGGATGCCCCGTTAGGCGATTGATGTGAAGCAGCAGTGCGACAAGGCCGTGGCGGCCGATGCCGCGTTGCTGCAGATGTTGAAGGAGCTCTCCACGCAGTACGCGGAGGAGGCCGGGGTTTGTGCAGCTGGGTGGTCACCAGGTCTCACGGTCTCACGGGAAAAAATAAGTCCCTGTGACATAGCCAATGAAGCCAAGGGATATAGCGCAAGAAAACTGTAACAATAAATTAAGAAATGAGATAAAACTGAAGTTGGGTGATGGCAGGAAAGATGTTCCATGGAAATGTGGAAAATAAAATTGCAATATTGGGTGCATTTGATCGGGAGTGTGCTGATCCTCGAGGATTCTCATCACAGTCAAAGTTATCAACAATGTCTACAATTCCATAGATGAATTTCGATATTTTTCTGATTCATACATTATGTATCATTATGTATATGATTCATAGGTATATATATATATAATATAATATAATATAATATAATATATATATATATCTATATAGTAATATCATATATATATATATCCATCTTACATCCATGTACAATATCCATTGTGTATTCAATGTGTATCTCTGTGTTATCAGGTTTTATCACCTCTCCAAAACCTCTCGGATGCATCCCATGGCTGCCAGGCCAAATTTCCCAAAGATGCGGACAGTGGCAAGGCCGGCGTATTTTTGGTCAGAAAATGTGGGATTCACCCAGAAAATCACAGAAAATCACCAGTAAAACGTAGGGACAATTAGGTTTTTATATGTTTTTATATAGATCTGGGGATAACCTATTTTCAGATTGTACGTATAGATTTGGGGATAACCTATTTTCAGATTGTATGTGTAGATTTGGGGATAACCTATTTTCAGATTGTATGTATAGATTTGGGGATAACCTATTTTCAGATTGTATGTATA